>Ga0265297_10004632_pt1 | contig 22113 bp, 32 predicted proteins | sample Munlanlwell13791_FD_192502 | JGI IMG/M metagenome (GOLD analysis project Ga0265297, IMG submission 192502) | Leachate microbial communities from a municipal landfill in Southern Ontario, Canada - Leachate well 137-91 | ecosystem: Engineered > Solid waste > Landfill > Unclassified | place... | reverse complement strand
GTTTTAAAAAGGCAGGTTTCCCGGAACGGGACGGGGACTTACGTGTTCCCGACCAGGACCGAAAAGATCTGTGGCCCCAAAATTTCCTGAATCTCACCGGCGTGATTCTCCTGCATGAGCGAGAGCATCTTCGCACTCCCTTTTGGGGTTGTCAGGATACCGACACGCTCTGCGCGGGTGATCAGCTCCTCTTCCTCCATCATGGCAAAGTAGGGGAGGATGTAGTAGTGCGGGACGGCGAGGAACTCTGCGAGCCGCCGGGTGGTGGGAAACTTTATCCGGACCGAGTTCTCCACAAACGTGAGGGAGATGGATCGTTCCGCCACCTGGATACGGATTGCGGCATCGAAGAGGACATCGATTGAGAGGGCTGCCATGAGAATTTCCTGTACCTTATTGGGTGCACCGACCAGATATAGTATTATTATTTTCAACGGACCCTGGCAGGGGTTCCCCGGATCCAACCCTCCGCCAAACGCGAAGATTTCTGGGGAAATCGAGGAAGTTTATCAGGGCTTCGAAGAACTCTGCGGAGTTCTTCTCGTATTCAAGGTTCTTGCGAACCTTTCATACTTCGAGATGGTGAATCGGGGAGGTTAATCGTAACCTCCACGATGAGAAGTGAGGCCCATGGCCGAACTTTGAAGGGGTGGCATCGGCTGACCTTCGACTATCTTCTCGACCTTCTGGACCGATGCCCAGTCGGTTTCACCGGCCAGCCTTTTCTACAGAATATCCGGTCCAGATCATGATTCGAAGGATCCTGATAGATCCTTCTCGTGCTTCAGATCTGATGATCTTTCGCATTTCGAAAAAGGCCGACGGCTTTCCTTCGAAGAACTTCGTTCAGGAGAAGGATGGCATCCTTCTCCTGCTTCAGGTCTGATGACTCTGAAGCATTCTCGTGTCTCAAATCTGACGATTCTCGACAAGAAGAAGTTTTTCAAACTTCTTCTGCTTCAGATCCCGATGGATCTTCAGCATTCTCCAGCTCCTACTGCCGTTTTGGCAGTAGTCGCTCATCCAATAGGCAACAATTAGACGTTTTTTAGAGACCGAAATATCCACAATTCAGACAAAATACCTGAAAATTAGCCCTCGTTCAAAACCAGTACTCTATAATTCGCAAAAAAACGCGAGTATCAGAAAAGTGGTTTTTTAAAATGGGCTCCGATCGTCAAAATAAGCCCAAATTAAAGAGATAATTCCTTGGGGGAGTGTATGTCAAAGACACCCCGAAAAAGAGGGGGGTTACTCCGGTGATACCGGAGACGAAATGGTGAACGGGCAGACGAATCCCTCCCTATGGATCGGGAAGGTTGCGGAGACGATGGACCGGTTTGGCCCGGGAGCATTCTCCTTAATGGGGCGGGCACAGGCATTATCCGGTGGGGACTCGGGCGGGATCTCCACGAGCAGATCATCGCGGATTATGAAGAACCGCCACGTACCGTTTGGGTTCCGCACCCAGAGTTCGCAAAAGAGACCCGCGGTCGGGGGAACGCGGCGGAGCCGGGCAATGTCCGGCCTGCACGCGACAAGGATCTCTTCGATCGTGTGGGCCTCGTACTTGAGCCGCTTCACCCGGACGTAGATGAGCATGAGCGCGAGATGGATGGCAAAGTCGTACAGGAGTCCCCGGCCTTTCGTGTTCTCACAGAGTTCTCCCTGCCGCTTTGCGATGGTCTTTGCTTCCCCGAGTGCCTGGAGCGGCGGGCGACCTTTTGTCATCAGGATCTCCCCCCGTATTCCCCGGTCGCCAAACTGCGAACGGCTGCCGGCTGAACACCGGGAACCAATCCTGCGGTACAGCCCGGTGCGAGTTCGCGGGGCAGGGCCTTGGTCCGGATCGAGACATTGTAGTGGTGCCAGTGCGTCCTCTTCACGCTGATCCGGTAGATCCGGTCGCCGGTCTTTAAGATCTGCTCTGCGATAATCCGGGGCAGAAGGAAGAGCGGGATCTCGTCCCGATCGTTGGCGCGGATGCGGACCATCACGACCACCGCCGCTGCCGGAAGCCGGCGATTGTCTGATCGAAATGAATGATCTTCTTTCGGATTTTGAGACTCATATGAGTCGAAGGATGAGAAGACCCGGTCTTCGCTTGCCGGTCCGGCACCCATGCCGGCCAGTTCATGAGGGAGACGAAGACGCTCTCATTCTCTACAATATTTTCACTACTCTCTTTAGAGTCGATGCTACCACCTCGTTGGTAATGCTTTAGTTCTCCTGCTCAACTTCGGGAAGATCATTACGTAACGATAGTTACGGGAACAGGGGCCCGGGGGTTCAATCGGAGTTTTCGGCCGGAAGGTCACTCATGACCACACGGTCTTTTTGCAGCACTAACAGTTTGGATCGAACGGGCGGGTACGGTACCGTTACAAGGTCCGCGGATGCTCTCGCCCGGCTTCAATAACAAAAGAGATCGACGCGGCAGTCACCAAAAATCCGGAGAGCCTGCCGGCGGTATTGGTATGGATGCACGCACCCGGGTCCGGACGGGTTGGACTCCCCTCCCCAACAATCGTGTACCCCAGCAGGGTAACGACAAAGAGGACCCCGGCAAGGAGACGGGCGGAGATGCACTCTGCTTCGTGCAGGGTATAACCAAGTCCCATGAGCCGGGGCGTCAGAAGGGGCCAGAGATCGCAGTGCATATGATACAATTACTATCGATATTTTCGATTATATATTGAGTCAATACCGTCGGTTCAATCGTATATCCTCGCGGTTATATGAATGGGAGTGGATGCATGAAAATCAGGCTGTTCATATGGTTGCGATGGGAGACATCATCCCGTATCCGGCTGAAAAAAACATGATCTTTCACGAATTATTTTTCTGTTGGTTTCCCCTGCTTCTTCTTCAGCCGCTCGATCATTTCAAGCGCCTTCTGCTTTGCGGCCCTTTCCTTGTCATCGCCCGGCTCGGACCATGGCTGCGTAACGTTCCACGTCAGTTTTCCGCTTAAGGGAGGTTGTGGAAACGCACCGGGATCAGAGAGCATCTGCCCCCGGAACTCCACGGGGGTTTCCTGGAAACACGACCAGACCGCTTTTTGGATCACGGTCTCATCCTGGAACTGGCAGTCAACAAGGGTCAGCTGTTCCCGGAACCGCTGAATGAATTCGGTCGGGACATTGTAAAGTACCGCCGTGAGCCCAGACGTCTCGATGATACGTTTCTTCTCGTCCACCCCGTTTTTCAAAAGTGCCTTGATCGCATCGCCGGTCTTGTGCCCCTCGGACTCGGGGCCACCGAGGATGAGGTAGCGGATGTTCGGGTTCGCGACAATGTTGCAGATGATCTTCTCGATGCCGATATTGGCGGTCTGCAATGTCCCGGAGAGTGCGGCACCGGCCTCTACACCGGCCCGGACGAGCCGCTCAATCTCCGGCGGAATTGCTTCAGCATCGGAGGTCAGAATAATAATCACGGCTGCCGGGGAATAGTCGTTCCCCCGCAGGTACCGCCCTTCTTCGGGAGGATATTCCGGATGTGGTTTTACTTTAAGCATAGGTACTTCCAAAGGTCCCGTCAATCCACCGTATAATCTCATCCCGCACCTTCCGGAACCCGGCCCGGACTTCCTCATCAGACCCGGTAAACGCCGAAGGGTCAGGAAAACTCTGGTGGATTACTTCCTGTGCACCCGGGAAGAATGGGCAGGCTCCCTGCGCAGAATCGCAGACTGTGACAACCGTCTCAATCCCTTTGCCGAAGAATTCATTGAGGAGTTTTGACCGGTGCCCGGCTATATCGATCTCAATCTCTTTCATGACTTCAATCGCCATCGGATGAACGCGGGTCGCTTCTGTTCCGGCACTGAACGCCTCGTAGAAGTCCGCGTACTTCGCGTTCATGTACCCTTCCGCCATCTGGGAGCGGGCGGAGTTATGGGTGCAGATGAACAGGATCTTCTTTTTCATGGGATCTCCATTTCCCGGTTACCGCACCGGCGTGCTGCATGTCCCATCGTTCTTCCCGCCATACCATTTATCCCGGAGCCAGAGCGAGACGTTCACGAGTCCAATCAGCACCGGCACTTCGACAAGCGGCCCGATAACCGTGGCGAAAGCTGCCGGTGATGCGATGCCAAAGACCGCGATGGCAACCGCAATCGCGAGTTCGAAGTTATTGGAGGCTGCGGTGAATGAGAGTGACGCCGATTTCTGGTAATCGACACCCATTTTCCACGACATCCAGAAGCTTGCAAAGAACATGATGACAAAGTAGAAGAGCAGCGGGACCGCAACCCGGACCACGTCGAACGGCACGTTCACAATATACTCGCCCTTCAGCGAGAACATCACGATGATGGTGAAGAGCAAAGCGATAAGGGTTATTGGCGAGATCTTCGGAATGAAGACCTGCTCGTACCACTGCTTTGACTTCACCCGGAGCAGGGCATACCTTGTTATCATGCCTGCAAGGAACGGGATACCGAGGTAGATGAAGACGCTCTCCGCGATCTGGAGGATCGTGATCGAGACCGCAGAGCCAGCCCCGAGCCCAAGCAGGGGCGGCAGGTACGTGATGAAGAACCAGGCATAGACCGAGTAGAAGAAGACCTGGAAGAGCGAGTTCAGCCCGACAATAGCGGCGCAGTACTCGCAATCCCCTTCCGCAAGATCGTTCCAGACGATCACCATCGCAATGCACCGGGCGATCCCGACGAGGATGAGCCCATACATGAAGAGCGGCTGGTCGCGGAGGAAAATGACCGCAAGGGCGAACATCAGGACCGGGCCCACGATCCAGTTCTGGACGAGAGATAGGCCAAGAACCTTGGTATTCTGGAACACTTTCCCGAGTTCCTCGTACTTCACCTTCGCGAGCGGCGGGTACATCATGAGGATGAGCCCGATGGCGATGGGTATGGAGGTGGTCCCGACCGAGAGACCGGTGATCAGGGCCGGTACGCCGGGCGAGAAATACCCGATTGCTATGCCGACCGCCATAGCCAGAAAGATCCAGAGCGTCAGGTACCGGTCAAGGAATGAAAGTTGTTTTACAGCGGACATTCTATAGGACTCACGGATGCGCCTTGATTATTTTTTCCAGGATCTGCACCGCATCTTCCACGTACTTCGGGCACTTCTGGCCTGCAATGCGTTTCTCCTGTGCCTCGGCATGTGCCGCCGGGTCGCTCAGGTCATACCCAAGCAGGTCCGTGCAGTTGACTGACCCGTGCAGGGCCGTGTATTCCCGGACAAACTCCCGCACCAGTTCGTAGGTCCTCTCGCGCTCCGCACAGTTTTCCGGCGTTGCCTTCCCGTATTTCAGTCCGATCACCATGATCGCACCGGAGACTGCACCGCAAATGTTCCCGGTCCTGCCAACCCCACCGCCAAAGCCACTGGCTACTTTGCACGCGTTCTTTCGGTCCATACCAAGTTCTTCTGAAAACGTGGACAAGAGCGCCTGCGTACAGGAAAACCCCCCCTTGAAGCAGGCAACTGCCTCACCCGATTTTGTCATGAAAACCATTCCTCGTTATTGCTGGTACGGTTGAATATCCTTTGAATTATTTCCTTCATCTGGTTCACACCCTGCTGGTCTTTTCGTAAATAAGGTTCTCCATCTCATCAGAAAACGCCTTCACCCGTGCACCCGCACCAGGAGACACGGCGCTGATCGCACGGACCAGTTCCCGGGCATGGAGCAACCCCGCTATCTCCTTGTCACAGGTCTTGCCGAACCGTGGCGCCCGGCAGAAATGGCAGATCCTCAGGCCGTAATGCTGGAGCTGTTCGGGGCTGAGCTGTGTCCCAAGGAGTTCCGCGCTTGCTGCAACCGTTGAGCCGCAGGGAGAGCCACGGATCACGCGGACGCTGTCAATGGTCCCATCATCCTGAACCCTCACCTCGAACATCGGGCGTCCGAACACTTTTGCATACTCATTGATGGCCGGCACCCAGGTATTGTCTTCGAGCGAACACATGGTCGGCGGCGCGACAATATCCTCATTGATCTCCTTTGCCTGCCGGAGGAACCCGGGACCAAAACTGACGCCGAGAATCACCGGCTTCCGCTTCTCGATGATCGCGAGCGCAACATCCGGGTGGCGCACATACGAGATATAGAGATCGCAATCCGGCAGCGTGAGTTCAAGGTCGTCCACCATCATTCCGGAAGGGAACGGGGCCATGATCCATTCGGTTGGGAACTTCTTCCGGATGAGCTCGAAAGCCCGGTCACCGAATTTTCCGTCACTGATAATACCGATTTTCATGGGTTCACCCCAAGTGCCTGGTACGCCGCCTTCCTGATCATCTCTGGCGGGATATCCTCGTACCGTTCATTGCCGATCTCGATCGCCCGGCAGCAGGTGCTCTCTCCGGCAAGGGTGCTGCAGGACGGGCAGTCGGTCGGGACAACACCGGCAGCGAGCAGGTCCTTGATCTTCGTCCCGTTCATGAGGATCTCGTTCGACTCCGCGATCCGGGTCTTGTCGAGAAGCGTCTCGGTCAGGTTGACCTTCACACCCGCAGGTGCAAACTCGCGCCGGAGTTCTTCAACAACGGATGTGAGGGAGTCGCCGGTCTTTCCGCACCGCTCGCAGGTGGCATCACCGACAGCGAAGTGCTTCCACTCTATCTCAAGGCGCTTGTATCGCGGGGTATTCATGGAGCATTACTCCCCTTGGTCATGACCGCCCGGATCACCGTTTCGATCTCATCGTACTTCACATCCGCCATACCATTCTTCTCGATCCCGAGCTCAGTGGCGATGATATGAACGTCCGGTACAAGGCCGGCAGCGGTGAGTTTCTTTGTCGCACAGCAGTCCGTACACCCGTCCAGCACGATAAGTCGCTCCGCTCCCCCGGCATCGATCCGCAGGGTCTCGGCAGACTGCTTGCAGTTCATGCAGAGGAACATCCCGGGTTTTCTCTGCATCAGGAGCATTCCGGCCTGTGTCGTGAGTTTGCCGGTGTTCGAGATGCCCGAGCAGGTGACAAGAGCGTAGGTCATTCTTTCTCGTCCTTCAACAGTTCCGCGAGCATCCTTCCGGTAATAGAGCATGCAGTGGCAGTGCCCGTCCTTTGCGATCTCGTCCTTGTGGTAAATGCACGGGCAGATGATCGCCTTGTCCTTCTCCTCGTCACGGGACCGGAGCCGGCACGGGCAGTACCGCTGGCCGAACTTTTCTTCGTTGCGTGCCAGACCTTTGATCACCCGGTCAAGGACATCCGCATCCGGGTTCAGCACCCAGCCGTTCTCGTTTGCGTACGCTTGGGCCCACGCACGGATCTCATCTTCGGAAGTCGTGGTCGTTCGCCTCGTTTTTTTAGCAGGTCCCGCCGCACCCGCACCCGCTGTTGTTCCCGCCGGATTTCTTATCCGTGGGTGCAGCCGTTTTTATCCGGCCTTCTCCCTTCCAGCACGCGGAGACGATCTTCTCGATATCGTCCTGCGTGTAGTTCTTCGAGGGGCCTTTGGTGATCCCGAGTTCGGTCACGACCAGGTGCTGGCCGACCGGGACACCCTGCGCTTCTGCGATCTTCTTTGCGCAGAGCATCGGGCAGCCGTCGAGCACGACAACCTCGTCCACGGCTTTTGCATTCCTGACCAGTCCCTCTGAGCCAATCGCGAGCAGTGCCACGCAGGCAATACTCCCAAATCCTTCCTCAGTCAGCTGGAGGGCTGCAAGGTTCGTGAGCTGTCCGGTGTTTGCCTGACCGGCGCAGGGAAATATGATCCGTTTCTTCTCATTCTGTCCGCATGAACATGATGGTGCTTCTGCCATTTTTTTCACTCCTGTAACAATGATTTGATCTCGTTCACGTCCGGCACCCGGCCTTCCGAAACGATCTCCCCGTTGATGAAGAGTGCGGGGGTGAGCATGACCCCTGCCTCAACGATCGCATCCAGGTCTTCGACCTTCACTACCTCGGCGGCGATGCCGAGTTCCTTTACCGATGCCTGCACATTGTCAAACAGCCGCTTGCATTTTGTGCAACCGGTCCCGAGTACTTCGATCTTTGTCATGAATCCTCCACAGAAAGCATTTCAATTTTTTTTGTATTAATGTTTGTGTTTGATCCATTTTTCATGCTGGATCAGCTGAGCAGTTGCAACACGAACCCCTCCTGATTCAGCAGATCTGAACGACTTTGTTCCGATGCTGCCCATGCACAGGCAAACAGAAGAACCAGGGCATTTTCGAGCGTAGAATTGTAGAGATCGTTTTTGTCCCCAGGGGAGACCGGTTCTTTAACAAGCATTGAGTGAGCATCGCTGGAGAATGTGACAAAACGTTCGGGTGCAGGGAATGATTTATCGAGATGCTCTGCCTGTTCCCTGACAATGGCAAAGGCTTCCTGAACGATACGAGGGGCACGGGCATCGTTCAGTTTTGCGATCTCCGCCTCAGCAGTCAACGCCGCATCATGGAAATCACCTCGGGCAAACCGGGTAACAACCAGTGCGGCTGCATGGCCGGATTCCTGTGACACGTTTTTGAGCACATCAGGAATTCTCTCCATATACCTGCTGATTGGTTCGGCAAGTTCGGCCTTATCCATGACTAAAGAGCCGGATTCACCAAACCGGTTCCTGAGCCGCACGAGAAGTGCGGTAAGACTCGCAGCATACAAAAATTCAAGAACAATCGTTGCTACGTCATCGAGGGGAAATCCCAGAAAGATGATGGAGTAGAGGGGCGTCGTCAGTGCCACAATATCCTTTCTTGGCCGGATCCAGGCCAGATATGCGAGCGCACATGAGGAAAGGAGGCATCCAAGAATCGTGATACGGATGTCCACCGGCAGAGCATTCATCCGGATGAACAGCCCAAGAAATGCCCCGCTAAAACCCAGCACGGGCACTGCATATTCCAGCATTCGATTCTTCGATTCAGCTTTTTTTGTAGTATCAGCAGACATGGATTCCAGATCCTTGAGGAAAAATTTTTGTTAGGAGGTTGCTTGCACGAATCCCATGATTCGGGATTACTTACCGGCCCTCAGTTTTTTTGAGTTTCCTGATGGCAACACAGTTGATTACCGGATCCCCGCTCACAATATACCGGTGGATGACTTTCCCAATCACCTCAACCACATCATTCTCCTTGACCTCCTCGGAGGGTTTGGTAAACATTTTCACCGATATCTCACCAGACCGATCCGCAACAAGGAACTGGGGACGGTTAAGAAACTGGAAATACACCCGTTCTACTACGCCCTCGATTCGGACCGGCTTTCCGATCATGCTGGTGTTGATCAGTTTGACCCTCACGGTCTTTGCCTCCGCAGCATATACCGGCTCAAGTTCCGCATACTGGCGGCGGCTCATATAATTAAGGGCAACGGGGATGACCAGAAGCATGAACAGGACCGGGATCAGGTAGATGAGTTGTGACCGTATCTCGGGACTGAATACCGATGCCATGAGTAAGGCAATGGTGAAGAATACAAACACGGCTATTGCAATGATTGAGATCTTCCCTTTTGCATTTCTCCAGAATCGTTTGCATGTTGCAGCGCCGGTTCCGATGAACTCGTGATTTGTCATGATATCCTCAAGAGAGTATTCACTTTTTTGTCAAAACCCGGGACCGGTTTTTTTGTATTCTTCCATAATGGCCCGCGTATACTCCCCGGCAACGCCCGGCGGAATATAATTGTAAATCCGGATCTTTTTCATCAGCGCCTCGCAGATTGCCGAATCATTCCCAGGATTCTGTTCCTTCACGTCCGCAATGCTTTCATCGAGCATCGTGATGCCCGTCATGATTCCGTTGACGGGGATCTGCCGGATGCGCCGGAGCGCTTCTGCCGCACAGCAGGGTTTATCGGGGCTCATTCTGTTACCTCACAGGAAGTTCCCGAAGATGAACCCGGCAATGGTTGAGAATACGATAACCAGCCCGGCATAGACAAGCGTCTTCTTCATCCCAATGATCCGGTAGATGACCAGCAGGCTCGGCAGGCTGATGCTCGGCCCTGTGAGGAGGAGGGAAAGAGCCGGACCTTTTGCCATGGAGCCCGAGAGGTACCCGAGGGTTGTGCCAATGACCGGGACCTCAAGGAGCGTCGGCATGTAGAGAATAGCTCCTACAATCGCAGCAAGGAAATTTGCCTGGAGCGAGTTGTCACCGAAGAATGGTTTGAATGTCTCCGGGGGGAGGAAGAACGCGAGAACACCGAGCGCGAATGTGCCGATGATAAGGATGGGGAAGATCTTCTTGGTCAGATCCCAGATCTCAAGTCCCCAGTCGGTGGTTTCATCCCGCGTGAAGTAATAGATCAGCAGGAAAGCAACCGCCATCGAGAGGAAGTATACTATCAGGAGCCTGAGGAAGACATCGAGCGCTGATGTTCCGATCAGGAGGATAGCAACCAGGAAGATGAAGAACGCGGGGATCACCCATTTTGGCCGGGTATCCTCTTTTGCCATGACAGCCCGACGGGCAACAGCATGGGTCTTAGTGGTTTCCTCATCATGTGCCGGGAAGAGACTCATCATAATGAGCCCGATCACGATTGACAGCACAATTGCCGCTACCGCCCGGGCGATGCCGAGATCGAGGCCGAGCACCTGAGCCGTGTACACGATGGCAAGGATGTTGATCGCCGGTCCGGCGTACAGGAATGTTATGGCAGGACCAAGCCCGCTTCCTTTCTTGAGGATACCGGCAAACATCGGGAGAATCGTGCAGCTGCACACGGCAAGGACCGTCCCCGATACCGACGCGATCCCGTAAGAGGTGGTCTTCTTCGTTTCCGGACTGAAGTATTTCAGGATTGCATCTTTCTTGATGAACGATGCAATGGCCCCGGCAATGAAGAATGCCGGGATAAGGCAGGTGATTACATGTTGCGAGAGGTACCCGAACAGGGTATCCCATCCCATCAGGAGTGAGCCGATGATTGGGTCGGTCATGTTCTGTTCACCATAAATCTGATTTTGTCAATAGTTGTCTCATACAGGAGCCTACGCAATAATACCACCGATCGCAAGGAGCTGGAAGAGCACTCCCGCGAGGATCGCGACACCGATGACCGTGATCAGGAACGCAGCAACCAGGCGCTTTTCAAAGATCGATGCAAGGAGCGTTACTTCGGGAATGCTCGCTCCGGCCCCGCCAATGATGAGGGCCATCACTGCGCCGATTCCCATACCTTTCTCAAGAAGCACAGCGCTGATAGGGATGATCGTCTCTGCCCGGATATACATTGGAACCCCGATGATTGCGGCGACCGGGATCGCCAGCGGGTTCTGCGGGCCGGCAATAGCGACGATGAGGTCTTCGGGTATGAACCCATAGATAAACGCCCCGATAGCAGCACCGAGCATGAGGTAGGGCAGCACCTGCCGGAAGAGCGAGACGGCAAACCCGAGCGAGCGGGTGAACCGTGCCTTGTGCGCCGTGGATGGCGTTTGTTCTTCTCCGTGACAATCACAGCCCGCAGTCTTTTCGAGCGTGACGGCTTTGACATAGCGGCCGTAACCTGCCCGTTGGAGCAGGATACCCGAGATGACCGCGATGGCAAACGTGATGGCAACATAGACCAGCGTCGGAACGATGCCGAAGAGGGCAAGCAGCAACAGGATGATGACCGGGTTTAAGAGCGGGGAGGCGATGAGGTACGAGTACGCGATCCCGAACGGTATCCCGACATCCAGAAGGCCGACAAGAACCGGGATGGTGGAGCAGGAACAGAACGGGGTGAGTGCTCCGAACCCCGCACCGATGACGTTTCCCATGCCATACTTCCGGTCTTTCAGCGCGGACTTGATCTTCTCTTCCGGTACATACTCGCGGATCAGGCCGACAAGGAAGCTGATCCCTATGAAGAGGATGATCAGCTCAGCAGCGATGACGATGAAAAACTGTCCCGCAGTGAAAAGGTCATTGATTGCGGTCATGGCAGTCAGTAACCCCCTTTGGCAGTATTCAGATGGTTGTCAGTAATGATTTCCCGGGTAAAATGCCCGGGTATTAATTTATGAATCTTCATGATCTCTCTCCGATTTTGCATTTGTTTGTTCAGGTGTTGTTCAAAGATTCCGTCATTTAAGCCAGATTGCATCCGGGTACGTCACGAAAATGAACCGGGGGATCCTCGCCCCACCCAACACACGACGGACAGAGAGCCATTTGTTATCCTCATACACTACAATTTCAAGTTTTATTGAAATCAATGTAATCGGGCAAGATACTTATATCTACGCATTTCATATTAGTTTGAATTAGGTACGGGGGACTATGACGACAAAACGACCGACAGATAAAACCAAAAAAGAACCGCTATGCCGGATGGGAATTCCGGAAATTATCGAATGTGATCTCAAGGAAGTTGGGGGGGTGGCAGGCCTGAATAAACAACTCCCCCCCAAGAAGACCATTGAGAGGATCAGCTCAATACACCAGGCACTCTCGGATCCGGTCCGGATAACCATCCTCTTCCTCCTTACGGTCCAGCCCCTCTGCGTCTGCGTAATCAAAGAGTGTATCGGGATCTCCGGTTCGAAGCTGTCCTATCACCTCAACATCATGAAAGAGAACGAGCTTGTTGATTGTGAACAACAGGGCAACTGGAGCATTTACAAAATAACTGAGAAGGGAAAGAAGTACGCGCATGAGTCCGCGTGACCGGGACAAGGGAAAAACGGTTCGGTCAAATCCATAAATCTTTTTTTTGAACAAAAAAGAAGCGTTTCTTTAATACCCACGCATTGCAGATAAGGATTCCACAAAAGATCCTGGCGAAAATCCTGCCAGTCACCAGCACATCCGGTTTGACACGGGTTTCGTTTCATTCATTCCGGTTATTCATTCCCCCAACATACCTCTTTTCACGTTGTTGCCCGATCCATTCCGAGGTCTTAAAAAAAGTGGACACGGGAGCAGGTGTGCAGGAAAAATCCCACATAACGGGTAATCATCCAATCTGCTCTTAATATGAAATCCTTCTCCTTTCGGAATTCTATCCCAGTAGTGCATTGAACAAATATCCCGTCATTGTAATCGCTATGAACATAATTCCTACAAAGATTGCAAGAAGTTTGATCTTGATCACTTTACGCAGGATGATCATCTCGGGAAGTGAGAGCCCGATAACGGCCATCATGAATGCAAGTGCAGTACCCATGGCCATCCCTTTTGCTGTGAGCACCTGCACGATCGGGATAATCCCCGCTGCATTCGAGTAGAGCGGGATGCCGACAAGCACCGCTATCGGAACTGCAAACGGATTGTTCGGTCCAATGTATTGGAGGAGGAAATCCGCCGGGACATATCCATGGAGGTATGCACCGATCGCAAGACCGATGACAATGTAGGGAATTACTTTCAGCGTGATACTCTTCGATTCGCTGATACCAAACCCAATCCGTTCCCGCCAGTTCATCGCTTTCTCTGCCTGCTCCAGAACGGTATTTTTCAAGACAAAATCCTCGATCTCGCCCTCCAGGTGAAGACGCCCGATGATGATACCGGCGAGAATCGCGATGATCAGGCCGGAAACGATGTACAAGAGGGCAATCTGCCATCCGAACATTGCGAGCAACAATGCAACGGCCACTTCGTTGATGAGCGGCGAAGCGATAAGGAACGAGAAGGTGATTCCGAGCGGTACACCGGATTCCACAAACCCGATAAAGAGCGGAACCGCTGAGCAGGAACAGAAGGGTGTGGGAATTCCGAGGACTGCCGCGATCACGTTACCGACACCCTCCGATCGGCCCGCTACCCATTTTTTCACTCGCTGAGGTGTGATGAACGTCCGGACGATGGCGACTACAAAGACCACCACGGCAAGCAGCAGTGAAACCCAGATCGTGTCGTACACAAAGAAGTTCACTGCGGAGGCCAAGGGGGTGCCTTGTGCAATCCCGAGAAGCGAATATGTCACCCAGTCGGCGAATAGCTGCAATATGTCCGGCATAGGGTTATCCTCCGGTTATTTTCTGATCGATAATGTTCTCCGTACTCTTAGTGAATGACTTCCCCCATACACCCATACCGGGTGATACGGCATTGATTACCTGAACCCGTTCCCGTTTTTCAGTAATCGGTTCCCCATCAAAAATGATTGGGGCATGATAATTTTTCCTCGTGGTTTTCAAAGATGTATCTACAATTCTGCACATGATGCCGGAAAATCTCCGAAATTATTGTTTCTTAAAAAATGATGGCGGATCCGCACCCCATCCGATGCAACAGTTGCAGAGAGCCATTTGTTATCCCCATACAAGCAATTTCAAATTTTATTGAAATCATTGTTGCCGGGCAAGATATTTATATCTACGTATTTCATATTAATTTGAAATAGGTGGACTGCATACGACGAGAAAACGACCTGAAGTAAAAATAAAATGTGAACATTTATGCCTGAACGATATACCGGGGATCGTCAGGTGCTATCCCGACGATGTCGGAAGCGTGAAAAAAACGGGTGACCATCTCCCTTCAGAGGTAAGTGTTGGAACGATATGCGCAACGTATCAGGCATTATCCGATCCGGTCCGCGTGACCATTCTCTATCTTCTTAACGGCCATCCGTTCTGTGTCTGCGGAATCAAGGATTGCATCGGAATCGCGGGCTCCACGTTGTCGTATCACCTGAATATTATGAAAGAGAACGGACTCATCGATTGCGAACAACAGGGCAAATGGAGCATTTACCAGATAACCGACAAGGGAAAGAAGTACGCGCATGAGATCGAATAATGGGTATGACAACCCGGCATTCCCCCCTGAGCGGGAAAAGATCTCATTTTCTTAAGTCTACTCACTCGGTCGTCGTTTGTCACGGCGTAGAAAAACATCTATTTCAAAAAATTTTTAAATGATTGATGCTTACTGATACCTATGACCGAGAAGAAAGGACTTTTCGCATCGATCTTCGGAAATAAAGACTCCTGCTGCTGCGGGCCAAAAATCGTTCCGAAAACGGATGTTCAGAAAACCGATGACAAGAAGACGGAATCGTGCGGCTGCTCCTGCTGCGGGCCAAAAATTGTCCCGAAAACCGATGTTCAGAAGTCCGAGGATGAAAAGAAATAATCGCAGGGATAATGCAAAATCTCAAAACGTTTTTTTCCGCAGTGGTTGTTCTCCTGATTATCGGGTTCGGCATTTCCGCCGGGTGCACAACAACGCCGGTGCAATCATCCACCTCATCGACCGGGGCAACGATCACCAGCAGCTCCGTTGAGCGGGTGGAGGTATTCCATTTCCACGGTGACCAGCAGTGCACATCCTGCATTACGGTCGGGGATCTTGCGGAAAAGACAATAAATACCAATTTCAAGGATGAACTCGTATCGGGGCGGCTCGTGTTTGCCCACGTGAACGCCCAACAGCCGGAAAACGCTGAACTTGCAGCAAAGTACGGCGTGACCGGCTCCTCGCTCTGGATCGGCGTGTATGATGCGAACGGGTTTTACAAAGAAGAGAACGTGAAGGTCTGGTATCTCATCAACAACAAGGAAGCGTACTCTCTCTATCTCACGGATCTTGTTAATAAACGCCTGAACGGGGACCTTTCCTGATATGGACATCTTACAATTCCTCGGGACTATGGGCGAGAGCCCGGTCCCGGTCATTGCCGCGTTTTTCCTCGGGCTGATGACGGCCATCAGTCCCTGCCCGCTCGCTACCAACATCACGGCCATCGCGTATATCTCGAAACGAATCGACAGCAGCCGGCACACGCTTCTCACCGGCATTGTGTACACGCTCGGCCGGATGGCGGCGTATATCGCGGTCGCTTCAGTCATCGTCCTCTTCGGGATGAACCTTCAGTTCGTAGCCCTCACACTCCAGCAGTATGGTGAACGTCTGCTCGGGCCGTTCCTTGTGTTGTGCGGGATCTTCCTCCTCGGCATCATCTCCCTTGACCGGCTGCCCGGGGGTGACCGGCTCTCCGGGCTCACATCCGGCCTATCAGCACGTCTCGCAGAAAAGGGTTACCTGGGTGCATTCATTCTCGGTGTGATCTTCGCTCTCTCCTTCTGCCCGTTCTCCGCAGTCCTCTTCTTTGCCATGCTCATCCCGCTGGCCATCGGGGCCGGCGACCCGGTGTTCATCCCGGCGGTTTTTGCACTGGCTACGGGCCTGCCGGTCATCGTGATCTCCTTTTTACTGGCGCAAGGGATCGGGAAGTGCAAGGGGATGATGCAGAAGATCGGTGCTGCTGAACTCTGGATACGAAGAGCAGTGGCTGCGGTTTTTATTGTGGTTGGGGTTTACTATATCGTCATTGTATACGGGGCCGGGGCCTTCTGAAAAGGTTGCCAATCTCACCTCCCGGTTATCCGTATAATTGAGGCTCCGCTTGCGGCAACGAACAATATCTTAACGGGCAGCTATTCCTTCCCCACTTCGACCATGGACTGGTCGCCCCGGTACCCGATGAACGTGAGAAGCCCTTCGTGCCCGACCGTCCTCGTTCTCATTCCGGGATCGGCAGGATTGAAGAAGGAGATCTTCCCGTCATCGATCCCGGTCACGACAACCCAGTGCGGGAGATCCTCAGCGCTGTAAAACCGGGTGCTGGTTACGATCAGCGGGATATGGTCCCGGCCCAGTGCTGCGCGGAGGGTCCGGGCGGTGACCGTCGCCCGGCTCTCTTTAACGCCAAGACTTCTGCACCGGGTCTTTCGCTCGGAGAACTGGGCCCGGAGCAGGTCCATCGCCTCATCATCGAGCAGCGGATCGATCTTCTCCACGAAATCAATCCCACCGGTGTTGCTCGTAACCCGTGCAGAAAATCCCCGGGTCACCGCAGAATAAGCGAGACCATACCTGCTGGTCCCCGGGACGGCAACGAGGTTTGCCTCCCGCCAGATATCGATCTCCAGGTCCTTTGAGAGCATAAGAGTATCATCGAGGTACTTCATGGCCATCATCAGGCAGGCCGGGCCACACGTGAAGTCATAGTGCTGCCGGTAAAAGGGGAGAGGGAGATGGAAGGGGGATTGACATTCAGGTGTCATAACGGTACGAGGGGAAGAGTCTCATACAACAATACCCCTCCTAAAATGATGAGTGTTTCCGATCAGCATCACAGCGATGCACAGGACCCTTCTTCCTTCACTCCGCTCAGCTGTTTTTTGAGCGCAGCAAGTGCGTGTTTGCCCCGGGACTGGGGCAGTGCTTTTTTGTTCAGGTGTTCGAGGTGCTCAACAATTGCCGGAAGGAACGACACCGGAAAGCCGATGACCGTCTCATTATGCCCGATATCGGTTGCGTCCCGGCAACCGTAACAGCCGAGCCCAAAGTTCAGCCGCTGTTCGAGGAATGGGATGACCGTGGAGTCAACACAGGTTGCCTGCAAAACTGCCGTTGAAGCGTTCACGCGCTCGCCACCCTTTGCATGCATGTAGGAGAGGATGATCCACATCAGTTTCTCCACTTCGTCTTCAACCACGACAATATCCGGTACATCCACCGCTTTGTCCAGCGGGAAGACATCGAGCTGCGCAATCGCGCCCATACCGAGGACCGGCATTTTCTCAAACATCATCCTGCCAACGGACTCATCGGCCGTGATGCCAAATCCCATCAGGCCTTTGCCGGTTTTGAGCGGTTCGGGGAGCGGGCGGAACCCGAATGCCCGGGCTGCCGCCGGGCAGGAGATCGTGGACGCATCGACAAGGACATGATCGCCATGCCGGGCCCGCATGAGTGCCTGGCAGTACCGGTGTCCCTGCGCCGGTTCCGCCCCGGGTACCGCCACGGGGATCTTCTGCAACCGGACCCCGATGGGCGATCCGGTAAGGCCGAGGATCTCTCTCATCCGTTTGCTATACATCCGTATCTCGTCAGGTGTTACCATGGTTCCTCATTCCCTGCAATGAATTCAAATTTTATTGAAATTCCATAAGGCAGACTATGTTAAATAGTTTAGTATTTCATATAAAGTTGAAATGCTTTGCATGAATCTTCCGGTGACAGATCGTACCTGCATAACGCTATTCTGCCACATTTACCCAGGTCCCGCCCAAGGTCGAGTATTCGCTGACGCCGCTCGGGAAGAGCATCATCCCGCTCCTCAATGCCCTCTGCGATTGGGCCATCGAGCACATGAAGATCCCGATGATTGACGATGATGAAATTGTTATGTGCGGACCGAAGAAGAAAAAGTGAGGGGGATCTTAGTTCAGGTAAATCCACTATTTTCAGATTTGTTTTATCAATTGTCAATCCAGATTACGCCGGTTTTATCGCAGCCATGATGCAATGATGACCTTGTTATCTGGCAGCAGACCCTGGTAAAAAAACTGCCACCATTGCAAATTATTTATAGAACCTGCAATAATGATCGCTTATGACAACTTCAAAAAAAGTTGAAATTCCGCAGGGAGTCTGGGACTTCCACGGCCACATCTGCCCGTTCATGCCCATCGGGTACCGCATGGGACAGGTCGCCATGCGGGAGCTGGGCGTTTCGCATATCGGGGACCACGGGGCGTTCGGCCTCTCGGAGATGGGTGTAGGCCACCCGCAGACCTGTATGATCGACGGGTTCATGGCGGTCACCGGCTGCACATACGGCAAACTCATGATGGAGCGGCTCAACTACGGGAAGGTCGCGTGTCTTCTTATCGTTCCGGGGAAGGGAGCGGTCCGGGTGTACCTGAAATCGGAGTTCCAGGACGAGCTCGGCAAGCAGGAGTTCTTTGTGTACCGGAAGAAAGGGATCGAGCCCTCGCAGGTCCCGGCAGACGTTGTGACGAAGGTCGTGGATATGGTCCTGACAGCACCGGAATCCGAGATGTTCACCGTGACAAAGCTGCCGGACTTCACCTTCAGCCGCCCGAAAGGTTCGTTCAACAAGACGAAATGCAGCAAGTGCGGCGAATACGTCTTCGAGCGGTACGTGCGGACGGTGGATGGTAAGCCCGAATGTATTCCCTGTTCGGGATATGACCAGAGCTGGATAAACGTCCTGAAGGGCCAGCAATAATCCGTTGAACCATGGACAGCACCGTCCTCGTCGCCATCGCGGCGGTCTTCATCGTATCCATTATTTTCTCGATGTTCGGGCAGGGAGGCGGATCGGTCTACACCCCGATTCTGTACCTGCTGGGGTACGCGGCGCTCACTTCAATTTCCACATCGCTTGTCCTCAATCTCATCACGGCGCTGTCCGCATCGATCGTGTACTACCGGTCCAATCTTGTCGATGTAAAATTCGCGCTCTGGTTCGTGCCGGGTATCTGTCTCGGAGCCTTCCTCGGGGGAGTTGCAGCCGCGTACATTAATCCGGCGATCCTGATGTGGCTCTTCGTCATCTTCCTCCTCGGTGCGGGGGGCCGGATGATCTACACGTACTGGGAAAAGTCATCTCCTGAAGGGCCCTGTCCGTTAACATTTTCAAAAAGAATGTACGCCCGCATCGTGATCTTCAGTTTTTTCGTTGGGATCATTTCCGGCCTTCTGGGAGTTGGCGGGGGCCTTCTGATAGTCCCGTTCCTGATATTCCTCTGCCGTTACCCCACAAAGAATTCGGCCGGGGCTGTCAGTTTTATCGTCATCTTCTCATCACTCTTCGGAGTGTTCGGGCACCTGACGAGTGGCGGTTTCGATATCCCCCTGATCCTCGGATGTGCGGTTGCAGTCTTTGTCGGAGCAATGATCGGCGCGAGGAGCATGGTGAAAATCCCCAGCGGGTACATCAAGGCGGGATTTGGCGTGGTCCTCTGGGTATTTGCGATCCAGCTGATCCTCAAACTGATGCAGAGCTATTAATTTTTTTTCTGCGATACGCCGGGGAATTCTTATCCTGATCAGGGAATCGCCTGTATTTGTTTCAGGTCATACCATCCCTTTCCCAGTATGCAAAGTCCAAGGACAACAATCGCACCGGAGTGAATCCCGTAAACCCACGTCTCATGCGGGGAATTGCCGGAGAACAGACTCAGCCAGAAGAACGGGCACACGATCCCGAAGATCGCGAGCCCGGCACCGACCTTCATCAGGCTTTTACACTGTCGTTCATCGGACTGCATGGGTGGATTCCAAGACGTTAGTGAATCGTCAGGTAAATGAATATTTGACGATTATGATCTCATCGCACCGGATTTCAGTGCCATCATTACGAACAGCGTGATGCCGGCACCTGCGAATGCTATCACCGGCAGGATCCAGTTCCCGCCGGAAATGGCGAAGTTTATCGCAAGGAGAACGAGCACGCTCCCGATGCAGGGTACAAACATTTTCAGGAGATCTGTACGCATCGGGGTTACCTATTCGAATTCTCTTTTCAGCTGTACCCAGTAAATGATGGTGAAAGCGAGACCGAACGCGATCACAAGGCCCGAGTGAATGGCGTTGAACATGAGTTCGGACCCCCGGGCGCCTGAGAGGAACGAGAGCCAGAAGATCGGACAAAATATACCGATGAGCATGATCCCGTACCCGATTTTCATATTGCTTCTGAGGTGGATCTCCCGGTTGGTGAGAGGTTCCGGTGAAGGGCCTTTTTCGCCACGGAGGAAACACAGGATCTTTTTTCCGAGCATCGTATAGGGGCAGCAGGAGATCAGGTATCTGAAAAAACCCCGGATTCCCATCTGGGGAGCCGGTGACCGGCAGCAGGTATCGGCCGGGCCGGCTGCCAGTTTTTTCCCGTTTTCCCGACTCTTCATCCCGCCCGACCTCCCTGACTACGCCAGCCCGACGAACAGTGCATAGAAGACAAAACCGCCCAAAGTAGCCGTGATAAACACCCAGATGACATATGCTGCGATGGCTTTGGGTTTGAGCATGGAACCGAGGATGGCGATCTCCGGCAGGCTTGCGCCGGTCCCCCCGATGAGAAGGGCCATAGCCGCACCGAGGCTCATACCTTTTGCGAGGAGAACCGAGAGCAGCGGAATTGCCATCTCGATTCTCAGGTACAGCGGGACACCAATTGCCGCTGCAATGGGAATCGCGAGCAGGTTTGAGTTCCCCACATAGGTTTCAACAATCGATGCCGGAAGGAATGCTGCGCAGACACCACTGATCGCTGCACCGATGAGCACGTACGGGATGATCTGCACAAACAATGCCCGGGCAAACGGCATACTGCGGATGAGCCGGGGCCGGTTGCGTTCCCAGAAACTTCCCGATGAATACACCACATCCGGCGCTGCGGTTCCACAACACCCGGATGCCGGGACGGTTACCGGTGCCGGAGGTACGCTGCAAGGGGAGGCGCCACATGACGGTTGCTGCACCGTGGCAGAGCACCCGCATGTGGATGGGGTTTCAGGAACCGATGCACAACCACAGGATTGCACGAAAGTCATCACTTCTTTGACCTCGTGTTTCAGCCGGGTGTTGCCCAGGAACGCCCCGCCGATAATTGCCATGACAAGCGTTATGACGAAATACACGAGAGCGATCTGCCAGCCGAAGACGCCGAAGATAATTCCCACGACCATGAAATTGCAGATGGGTGCCGAGAACAAAAATGCCAATACGGTGGAGAAAGGAACTTTTGACTCGATCATACCCATGGAAACCGGTACCATCGATGCACTGCAAAACGGAGTCAGGATTCCCAGGAGTGCTCCGACGATTGGGCCTTTCCGCCCCAAGCCACTTCCGAGGCGTTTCTGGATCTTTTCCTGCGGGACATATTCGCGCACGATACCGGTGAGGACCGAGATAACGGCGATGAGGATCACGAGCACAACGGCCACGTGGACAAATTCATTGAATGCAAGGGTCAGTTGTTCTTCAAACACGGTTTCACCAGTCTTGATTAAAATGATGAAGAAAGGTCAGCCAGCACTAAATTTATAGAGTATACTAATTCGAATCGTATATACTAAAGAAAAACATAGTGAAAGTGTATGATGAAAGATCCATCCTGTTATTTCTGCCCGGTTGAAGGTACGCTCGATGTGATCGGCGGGAAATGGAAGCCGCTGATCATCTGGTTCCTGCGAAAACGTGTGCTCCGGTTCAGCGAGATCAAGCGGGCGATCCCCGGCATAACCGACGTGATGCTGGCAAAACAGTTGCGCGAGCTGGAGCAGGACGGTGTGATTAAAAGAAAAGTATACACCCAGGTCCCGCCCAAGGTCGAGTATTCGCTCACGCCGCTCGGGAAGAGTATCATCCCGCTCCTCAATGCCCTCTGCGACTGGGCCATCGAGC
>Ga0265297_10004631_pt1 | contig 22115 bp, 34 predicted proteins | sample Munlanlwell13791_FD_192502 | JGI IMG/M metagenome (GOLD analysis project Ga0265297, IMG submission 192502) | Leachate microbial communities from a municipal landfill in Southern Ontario, Canada - Leachate well 137-91 | ecosystem: Engineered > Solid waste > Landfill > Unclassified | place... | reverse complement strand
GATGCTGATGAACCTATGAAACACATGCGAGAATTTGAAGATATTGTTGTTTTAGCCGCTGCCTCAGTGTCAAATATAAGGCAGGGGCCCGGGACCGACTGGCCCGTTGCCGTCCAGGTTAAAAAAGGTGAATTAGTAGGCACATGCACGGGCGATTACGAGGAAAAAACAGACGGGCGCTGGTTCCTTATTAACCTGGCCGTTCCGATCGGCGGCCGCACGTCGGCATACGCCCGCCAGGATGTTCTTCAATTCGTACCAAAGGAAAAAAGCTCCGAATATAACAGCCAGGGAAAAAAACTCGTTGAGAAGCTCATTGCCAGTGATCAGCAATTATATGCCTCCCTGGGCAAAATAGGGGCTTACCTTCAAACATTGAGCGAAAAGGGTGTAAATATAAAGGCGTATGAAGGATCCTTCAATAAACTGTACGAAAAGCTAAGAAAACGCCAGGAAAAGCTGCAGGGATCAAAGATACTGAAGGTGAAGACCTCGTTTGCCCAAAAAAGCGCCGTATGGTGGGCAAAGTTCCAGATTTTCATGCAGACGCGAAATATTGCAGGGTTGGGAGCCGTGCCGGTTATTGCCATCGCCGTAGGTGCGGCCATCGGCGTCGGCCTGAGCGTTACCGCCTATTTCACGTTTAGAAGCGATTACAAGGAAAGCACCGAAGATCTGAAGATATCACAGGATCTTGAGCGGGCCCTGGCAACCCTGGAGCCGGAAAAAGCGGCCGCTGTGGTGAAGGACCTGGAAAAACAGATCGACACCTCATTCGCAACGGGGAAAACAGCCGGTAAATTCTCCGGGACCTTCGGCACGATTAAAACACTGGCTATTCTGGTCCTGGGGTATTTTATAGGGGATAAATTGCTCGATGTAGTCAACAAAAAAACGTAACCGATGATGAGCCAGGAATATGTAGATAGATATCTGCCTATTGCACAGAAGGTGGAGCAGGAGACTGGGATCCCGGCCCTGGTGCAACTGGCACAGTCGGCCCTGGAAACCGGCTGGGGAGCCAGTACACCCGGTAATATGTTTTTCGGCATAAAAGCAAAATATCCTTACACCGGCAAGCGCCAGCTGCTGAAAACGAAAGAGATCCACCCTACGGCCAATGTTCAATACCCGGCGGTCCATTCCGTGACAAAGATGGAAAGCGGTAAATACCTGTATGTGGTGAGTGATTACTTCCGGGCCTATGATTCGCCGATCAATTCATTCCGCGATTATGCATACCTCATTAAAGGCAGCGAAAGATACAGGGAGGCGCTGAAATATAAGGATGATCCCGTAATGTTTGCAAAGGCGATAGCACAGGCCGGATATGCCACCGATCCGGACTATTTCAACAAAATAAAAAAGCTAATCGATATCATAAAAAAAAAAGCGGGCTTATCACTGGAATAGGATTCGGCATTTTTTTGCTGGGTGCTGGAATTGCACTGTTTTTAAAACTAAATAAGAGGCGAAAATGAAAAAGATCAACGTTGAATACCGCACCGATATAATCACAGAAAACGGGTACGTAAAACCTGACGGGTTCAGCTCCATAGAGTTTCAGAATCCCGGATCCGACGACGCTGTGATTTTGGAGCACATTCCCCTGGCAGCCGGAGGCGATCCGGTGGTATTTATCAACCGTCCTGGGGAGATCATTAAAAATAATTTCCCGGTGAAATTTTCCACCGCAACGGCCCCGATGGTAGTGATAATCAAAACGTATTACATGATCCAGGATGAGCAGCAGGTATAAAAAATATCTGTCAGTTTTAGGCTATTTCTGCGGGCATGTAAAGCGATCGGCCGTTAATGCAATCCCCCAGGCTCTTAATCCTTTTGTGTCGGGCACATTATACATTTTAACTTCTCTCACCGGGCATTATACCTATTATGATGCCGACGGAGATCCGGAAGGAACATCGTTATTTTCCTGGTACAGGGCTGATGATGCAACTGGCACGAACGCCGCACAGATCGAAGGAGCAACCGGCCAGTCTTATGAGCTGCAGCCTGCAGATGAAGGTAAGTATATACAGTTCCGGGTAATACCTTACGCGGAAAATGGAAAGAGTCCGGGCCTCCAGGCCAGCTCATCCTGGTATGGACCAGCGATCAGTGACGATTATGTGCTGGTTACCCAGGCAACACCGATAACATATATTGATTTTTCAGAGAATCTTTTAACCTCTGTCGCAAAATGGGCGGTATACATTGAAATTGCCAACTATACTGAAGCCAAAACACCTGGGCAAATATGTGGTAATAACAAGTTCAATTCTTACATCGGATTATCAGTATCCGGAAAATTAGCTTTTGAATCTGAAAATAATGTTCAATCAATAAGCACCATAGGTGAAGCAAACTATAAAAACACCGACTGGCACAAAATAATGGTATGGAGCGATGGAACGAACATTTACTTTGATGTTGACGATGGAGCATTTACAAGTATAATAATGGCTGGAGAGGGGAACACGGGTTTCTCAATAGGTTACTTCCTTTCTTCATATAATGGAACCGATCTTCAGTACGACGGTAAAAGCAACAATTTCCGTGTCTGGGATCTTACCTCCTATGATGATGCATGGACACGGGTAGCAATCCAGGCACTCACACCCGATCATGAATTTCTGCTCAATGAAGGCACAGGCAACACGGTTAACGATAACTATAGCGCAATAACCGGAACAATCATCAATCCGCACGCGGCACAATGGGAACGTAAAACGGTAGTCGGCTGGCTTGCCAGGACCATATCCATTAATGGTTACGAAAGCGAACTTCGGCCAATGCAGCAGGGAGTATATGACCATTTCAGCGACAGATCTTTCTTTTGCTACATGCAGGATAATAGCGATCCACATGTAGCGGTATGTGATCATTCGTCCGGGGCGCACACCTGGGGAACACCGGCAAGAATTTGCGTGCAATCATACGCCAGATCGTATAATTATCCTTCTATTGCCTTGTTACATTCAGGAAAACTGGCTGTTTGTTTTGCGCATTATCATGACATTCATATAGGAGTAGCAATATCCGATAATCCGGCCGATCCTTCATCCTGGACCGTACAGGATCTCGTTTGCTCCGGAGTAGGTTACGAATACCCGCGCCTGTTTGTGGATCGACGGGGCTATTTATTTGTATTCTATATTTCCAGGCCGGCCAGTGCAGAAGCGCATTTGCGCTGGGTACATTATAACTATTCAATGGATGAGGGCATCTCATGGTCTGGTGAGCAGCTGCTGATCGAGAGGGATATTAATGATCCATACGGCATGTGTGAGATCTATTTCGGTATCAATGCCCTCGGTCCATACGTTAACGGCCAGTCTGAAAGGTTGTACATGGCCTTCACATCATCCGGCGGATTTCAATATAAAGGCACACACAACGGCGGGAACGGGATGAGCTACCTGAGCGATTCGACAGCCTCATTCCCTGTGGTAGATCCCGGCCTTACTTACCGGCATCTTTATAATGTAACAAAAGGGACAAATGACGGGATCCAGAGCAATACAGCCACAACCGTAACGCCTGATGCCCCTATGACATTTGATAATGGCGATGAATACGGCATTGCCTACCACAATATCAATCACAGTCATTTATACCTGGTTTATTTCCAGTTCTCCGATAAGCATATTTACGCGATGGACGGTACGGACCTGGGGACAAAGCTTGACCGTACCGAAATGGATGCTGCCATACGGCGCTGGTACTTATCACCAACGCCGCCCGACGGGAAAGATACCGGGTATGTGCCTGGGATGTTCATCGATGCAAATAACCAGCCGGTTGGATTATTATACGGCATGAACGGGAGACGCTGGAACGGTGCTTCCTGGGCACTGCTTACCAGCGGCAGTTATGGGGTGGACGATTCGGGATCGCATACCGGTGCTAACGGGGCAGCAATATTAACCGACAGCACAAAAAACTGGGCTACAAATGAACACACCGGTAAATGGATCTTTAATACCACCGACGGATCATTGGGCCGTGTTGGGTCAAATACCACAAATACAATTACACCGCTTAACGGGATGCAGGGCGGCACAGATAATGCCTTTGATACAGGAGATCAGTATGTCATGTTTGAGTACGGCGATATCCGACGGATATGGTATGCCGACGGGTATTATTACCTGGCCCTGGGCAAGCTCGCCATATACCAAAGCTCTGATTATTCTACCTGGTCGCTGCTTAAAAATGTTACCATAAATGATGCTCATGCTTTTTCATGCTATTGCGTACCGGTACATGAAGGTCATGCCGAAGCCTTGATTAATTTGCACGAAAACGGCATGGTTGGTACATGGTGGGGTGTTTCGTGCGGTGAAACTCAGGTTGCCGGGGCACTGGTTTGCCGGACGACGGAAGCTACACCGCCGGAAAATTCCACAACCACGATACGTGTATTCGTTTGTGAAAAACAATGCGGGGCTCGGAGCAGGGTCCGTAACGCTACAAACTCAATTACATTGACAATCATAAGCGGTGGCGGGAGTATTGCTGCGCCCAACCCTGCCAATGCTGTTAATGGAATGGCCTCATTTACTTTCAATACCCCGGCCAGCCCGGGCGAAACAGTGATCGAAGCAACGGCTGCAGGATTGGATTCTTACCGGATACATATATATACAATGGTATGATTGAACGGATCATAAAACACTGGATTACATCAATTATCGGCCTGATCATAATGGCCGCGTCGGTATATCTATTTTTTCATGGCAGGCTATCCGCCTGGGAGCTGGTCCCGGGTGCGCTGCTGGGCGCATTTTTCTTCTGGGCAAAGGATAATATGATCCGGAGGGTCACTTCCAAATACTTTAGCAGAAATTCAAACCACAATGAACGGATCTACTAAAATTATCGCTCGCAGTATTATTGGTATAGTCATGCCCGGAGGGATGGGAATCATCAGCCAGGTGGAACATATTAATTCCGTCCTGAGCCTGGTCGGATTGATCGTGTCCATCTGCATAGGTATAACGATTTTCATAATGAATATTGAGGCCATCAAATGCAAAAGGCTGGAAAGGATCCAGAAGCAGCGATCTACAAAACAGAACGAAGATGAAAAAAGTTAGTCGTATATGGCAGCTCCTGGCGATTTTTGCCATCGGTTTTGCACTGGGGCTGTTCGTATCATTTAAATACGTCCAGCGGAACACCCCGGAGGGACAGAACATATCGATAGGGGACATCCGGATCCGGGGCAGGGGAGAACACCAGGTTAACCTTCAGGTGGACCAGAAGAAAGAGGATCCTCCGGTAGCTGATGAACAGCCGAAGAAAAAAAAGCGGCGCATTCGTCGTTAAGTGTCCTCTTCATCAATGGTTAATATTTCCGAAATCAATTCTTCTTCCGGCTGTTTCTTCGGCTTGTCCTTCGCGTAATTCTCCAGGCTTTCACGTATGCGCTGTGCATGTATCCTGAAGATCTCCAGCCTCCGGATCTCAGTGTATATTTTCCTTCTCTTATCGATTGTTTGAAGGATTTTTATTATCGCAACCAGGTAATCGGTAATATTTAATAAATGCTTGAAGGTGAAATAATTACCATTTGTATGATGGGATCTGGAAACAACCATACTAAAGGCATGGTCCGTTGATTGAAGCATTCCCAGTATTTCCTGTTCGCGCTTTTTCAGCTCTTTATCTTCGGTATGATCCTCCGCTGCGAAGCTAAACCAATGCCGCCGATATTCAGTGAATACCAAGCCATACAGGTAGTTTAATTCATGGAGCTTGAAGTTCAGGAACCGGTTCGTTTCAGCAAGGAATTCACGGGCAAGTTCACCACTTTTAAAATATTCCCGTACATCATTCCCAAGAAAAATATTCCACAGCCTAAACCTGGACAAGGGATTAGTTTTATCCGGTGGAATGATCTCAACAATGTGTATTTTTTTCATGGTAAATGTGATTTTACACCAAAGTAACGAAATGAGTATACCAATTTGGTTGGCTAACTAATTGAGGATCAATGGGCGTATTTTTAGATATGTCCTATAATTAATATAAATGCTACTTCGATCCTCGTCAGTACCAATGCCGTCAGGATATATTCAAAGAACTTTCTTTCATGATCAGTATATATAAAAGGTGCGTATACTGATCCTTCCCCGGATTAATGATTGTCCGAACGGTTGGATCCTTTCGGTTTTTTCCCCCCTTCATATATCTCCAGCCGTTTATCCTTCTCCTCAATTAATTGTTTCAGATATTCCACTTCCTTTTTAACGGAGGAGAACTCAGGATCATTTCTTATTATATATTCTCCCTGGTCAAGCCTGTATTCATCGCTCAGTAATTCACAGGGATGAACATTTAAAACTTTTGAAATTCTTTCAAGGGTCTTAATGTTCATACTGTTATTAATAACCATCTGCTTATATCCAGTTTCACTCATACCAATGGCTAAGCAAAACTTACGCATAGAGAAATTATGTTGTTTAGCAAGCGCTTCTATCTTTTTGTAATTCAATAACATACAATTTTATTAACAGGTTGTTTATAAATTATTCTATATAGAAGATCTATACATCATATAGATTATTTATACTTGTATAACAAAAATAACACAATAATACCACAATTATAACACAGTATGACCAATATCAATTCCAAAAGGCACAATGGTAGAAGGTGGATCCGGATCCGTAACGCTGAGATCCGGAAGGAAATTTCCCGGATGCGTAGGATGGGATTCAGTCCTTCCGAGATATACACTGAGATTCAGAAGAAGCACAATCTGAGTATTGACCGCATAAGGCATATTGAGTACCGTATCAGGGCTTCATAGCGCTCAATACTGAATTAATGCCTTTTATGGTTGTGAAACCTTCATTAATGTATGATTTGCCGTGATTTAAATAAAAAAATGTAATGATGGTCAAAATCATCCTCGAACCGGTCCAGGCAGAGCGCTTGGTGGAAGCCCTTGCGGAGATTGTTGAATTCAAATTTTTCATGAAAGAACGCAAGGATTATAAGGATTACAAGGAATTATTAACAATCATATGCAATCAGATCCATGCTTGTATACAAAATCACAAAGACAAAGCCCGTTGAAATAAACGGGCAGATCTGTCAGTGCAATACCTGGGAAACCTATATAGAGGATCCTTTCAATGGTATTGAAGAACGCATCCACTGGACAGAGGAAAGCGCCCAGGCTTATATCCGTGCCGCAAAAAAACGCTACATCATTGAAGCGCTTGAAAGGTATATTGAGCATAAGCAAAAAATCCTCGATACTACCCATTTTTATTACCGCACAGCCCACAAACTCCGCAGCCTGGGACTGTGCAAGATCCATTTGACGGGGCTGCAGGGGAAAACAACCAGGGATATCTGCTGCAGGATCCTGGTTATGCGAGACCATTTGGAAAGAATTTTGCCACACTCCAAAAACAGTTCCTTTCTAAGCGAAAGAAAAAAGTTGCAGGAGATCATAGCATTTGCAATGCATGAAACCGGCCTTTATCTCAAAAGCGAACAAAATATTAAACAATTAAAACTTGAAGTATGAAAAAATTGAGCGAATTTTTGGTCTGGGACAAAGTTTCCATTCATAAAAACATTATCCCTTCCATTACAATCCCATCCAAAGACAAAGGATGGCGCAATACTCTACGTTTCAATAAACCTATGGTCGAGAAATTGGATTCTCCTGATTGTGTTGAATTCTTTGAAAAAGAAAAATCTAAAGAAATGCATATAACGGCCAGCGATAAAGGTTTTCCGCTGAAAATTCATAAAACTGGAGAAGCAACCCTTTCACGCATTGTTCTTGCTAATTATCTACGAAAATATTATAGTGATCCTGGGCCTTTCTATTTGCATATTGAAGATAGCGATACAATTAATCATGGCTTCAAGCTGGTGTACGTGAAGAAATGAAGATCATCATTGATTATAAAATCGCCCTTGACAGGCTCGCCGAACGCAACCAGGCCGACGTTAACCGAAATGGTGTAACGTCCCGGAGCCGCGAAATGGACGGCATAATTCAAACCCTGTGCGATTATTTCAATCATTGTGAATCCACCCTCGACCTGATCACCTCCCGCGCCCTGAAGTACAAATCCATGCTGAAAATATTCGGTATTACCGAAGGCTATATAAAAGACCTGGAGAAATTCCCCCTGGAGCTCCTGGAGGCGGAGATCCGTACCCGCCAGCTGGGGGGCTTGGCCGTTGAAATTCAAAGTGACGGGTTAAAGGTGGTGGAAACGCCGGCAGCGGATTTTCCGGATATATCGATCTACCTGAATGAAACCAGGGCCCGCTGTGTGACCAGGGAAGACTGGGCGGATACGCTCAAACAAATGGTACAGGCTTATTCCATGTTCAGTGAATTTAATGCAGAAATACTAACAGAGCACCTGGAGATAACCTGGCCGGAGCTCAATTCATACTTCTGCGAACTAAAGCATCGACCCAAAGATCTGGAACGGATCCTTAACGAAGTTGAAACCGATTACTATGCCGGAAAAATTACGCCACATCAAGACAGTGCCCGGGGAAATCAATAATAAGGCCGTACTTAAATCACAGCACGGCTTTTATAAACTCCGTGTGAATAAGGACGGGGAGTTTTACGGCCTGATGATTAAAAAAGCCTGTATTGTGGATGAGCTTTTGAAAATGAACTATTTCAGGTTCGATTTTGAAGAAAATGAAACATTCCGTTTTGTCCGTGTCAGTGATAACAGGGTGAATGAGGTATCTGAAGAAAACCTGGTGGACGCATTTTTTGATCATGTTGAAAAAATAAAACCATACGATCATGAGGTAACCATACAGGAAAAAAGGCTGAAACATACGGTAACAGCCGATCTTATCCGTCAAACACTGTTCGAGAAAATCGGAGAATACTTTTCCCGAAAACTGCTGGCCCGCCTGAAACCGCCAGAAAAAATCATTATGAAAGAGGATACCAAAACAGAAAAATTTCTCTATTACCGGAATGGGTTCGTTTACATAACCGCCGATGGTTACAAGCTATTACCATATTACGAACTGAAGGGGATGATTTTCGAAAATCAGGTCATGTCGAGGGATTTTGTTCTGGACGAATCCCAGGGTGATTTTGAGCTATTTATAAAGCGCGTTTGCGGCCATAAGGGAAAGGCAAAGGATAAACTATCGGACGATGTACAGGTACGTTTTCGAAGCCTGTGTTCAATAATAGGCTACCTGCTGCACGGTTATTTTGATCAACAGTTATTTGCTGTAATTCTTAATGACAGCCGGATAAGCTATGAAGGGCAAGCCAATGGCAGAACAGGAAAAACATTGTTTGCAAAAGCCCTGGGCAGGATATTAAATGCGAATGATAAAGCGCGGGTATTCTGTGAAATAAACGGAAAAGATTTCAGGCTAAACGATAAACACAGGTACGGGTTTGCAGGTATTGAAACCCGTCTGATCAACATCAATGATATTTCTCCAAAGATCAATATCCTGGCTTTTACCAATGATATAACGGAAGGGATCATTGTCGATAAGAAAAATGAAAAACCATTCCGCATTTATGCAAAGATGGTTGTTTCTACTAATCGTACTATGATGATTGAAGGCGACAGCAATACAGCCCGTACAATTCAATTTGAATTTGATGACTGGTATAAGAAGGGGTTCAGTCCGCAGGATGAAACCGGCCACTGGTTTTTTAACGATTGGGATGAAAAGGAATGGAACCGGTTTGACACCTTCATCGTCGGCTGTATTAATCTATACCTGAAAAACGATCGAAAAATAATTGAGCCTAAGCTCATTAACATAAATCGACGCACATTAATCGATCACGTTCCTATGGAGTTCATTGATTTCATGGATGATGTGTTGCAGACCAAAGAATTTACATATACTGATCATTTCCTTTCAGATTATCAAACCATTAACAGGAAATTTTCCTGGGGTGAACGGGTAAACAAAAAAGAGTTATACCTGGCATTCTGTCAGGCAAACATGCCTGATTATGATAGCAAGTTCTTCAGGCAGAACACATTCACAAGTTATTTAAGAATGTATAGCCGTTACGCCGGAGGCCTTAAGGCAATAGACCGTATTCATGGCACTGAATTACGAAGTAGTGGACAAGACTATATCATTTTCGACAAGGATGAAAAGCAGGTATGACGAAAATTACGGCTGGATTGAATTGTGGTTATTCCGGAAACCGGTTATCTGGATCCTGTCCAGTCTGGCCGACTATTACCACGAAAAAGATGGTAAAAAATATTACCTCATTGAAAACAGACGCAACCGGTTCCGCATCCATGCCAGCCCTGAAATCGGGAGGCATAACCGCATCCACAAATCAGGGAAAATACCCTGCCCGAAATTATTCAAAGACTGCATATATCAAACTAAAACAACATGATTTGAAAAACCAGGTACAAATTATAATCATGAAAGATGTGAGCCCCACTGGACTGAAAAAACAGGTTGAACAATTTTGGCAATCTATGGCCCAACAAAAGGCAAACATAAATATCATGCTGAATCAATTCTTTGTGAAAGCTGACCCGGAAGATGGGGAAATAAAAGTATGGCGCTGGATTGAATATCAGGAATTCTATTCAGGAAATGTTATCATACCTAAAACAGGAGCCCAGGCATGAATAAAACCATCCATGTTTTAGGGACCGGACCAACCCTAAAATACTACAGGCCGGAAAAGGATGATTTTACCATCGGCGTGAACGATGTAAACAAGTTTTTCCCGACTACCCTGTTATTCCTGGCCGATCCTCCGGGACGGTTCAGCCCCGAACAAAAGCAAATAATCGAGGCTCACCGATTTGATATTCTTTACTCATTTGAGCCCTCTTGGAATTATATAATACCATTTGTCCAGGTTAAAAAAGGATCCAGGATGTTTTTACCCGTGTTTACTAAGAACCCGTATGAGCTCCCCTGGAGTTACGACAGCACATTCACCGCTGCCTGTATTGCGTGGCGCCAGTTCCGTGCTAACGTAATTATGTTCTGGGGTGTTGATATCGCAGGGCATCCAAACCTGGATCATTACTGGAAAACCGGTATGATACCAAAATGCTACCGAGACCTGAAACAACACCTTTTGCTGTCAGGATGCATATTAAAGGCAGGAAGTAAACATTCACCACTTTATCAAATACTTAAATAATATGAAAACACTTGATCCGGAACAGTACAAAAAAGAATTCTTGCGCTTTCAAAAAATGTCAAAAGCATGGGGACACTCGGTTCGCAAATTGACAAATGAAGAAATTAAAAGACAAATTGAAATGGGCGAAAACACTGCCCGCTGGTATGTTGAGCACCCCACAGAAGGAAGAATACCACCAACAAAAGAGCAATGCGTAAACTATGAGCGTAAATGCCGGATAAGTGGTAAGTGCAAAAATGAAAGCACACACCTTCTTACTTACCGATATGTTACTGGCAGAGCGGGCAGAACTTCTTATGCAGAGAAACCAATTTGCGAACATCATGCAGAGAAATATCTTGTGAAAACGGAAGGTAGCACTTGCCGTTAACTATTAGATTACAACACCGATTAAATCATTGATTGCAGTATGACAAAATTTTGTGCAATAATTCCCGACAGGGGCGACCGGCCCCAGTTTCTCCGGCACTGCCTGAAACAATTATCCAGGCAAACGGTAAAGCCTGAATCCGTCTATGTTATAGGTCCGGAAACATTAAAGCCGGTCCCTGGCATGTTTGATCTTTCCGGCCGCCTCCGGATCGGTGCTGAACAGGCCATGCATGATGGATTTGATTATGCTTATATCATCGAAAACGATGATTATTACCCGTGTGATTATTTCGAGAATCACCCCTTTAATGGTTATGATATAATAGGATTTGAAGAAACTATATATTACAACCTTTTCCTTTCCCGGTATGAAGAGTTATATCACAACCGCCGTTCATCCCTCTTTGTAACAGGGATCCGTCTTTCTGTACTTAAAGGTTTTAACTGGCCTCCGGATAAGGATAATTATCCCTGTTCAGACACTGTGTTTCTTGACCGCCATTTGTGGCTAAGTACCTTAATGCTTAATTGGAGCCGGAATCTGAGAAGATATCAGCGAAACGGCTGTGGTGATGTAATAAACTGCCCGATCGGTATAAAACACGGTGTCGGATTATGCGGAGGCAAAGGGCATAAGAAAGAAGTCAATTTTAGATACCATGACTGGAATTATGCATGGCTTAAAAACCATGTTGACCGCAAAAGTTATCGATTTTACAAACGATTAATACGTGTGTTATGAGCTCACAAGTTTTGGCAACGGTTGAATTCAACAAGGAATTCATTCCCGGACGGAGCCTGGAGGTCCGACGGTCAGGGATGCAAATCCGCTTTTATGAGGTAGGGCAGGGGATTGAAATATGTTTAAAACGCGACCTGGTTATGTGGTTGCTGAGAAATCGCCGGTTTGAGGATTCTAAAGAGGTAAAAAAATACATATATGGCGCACGCGGAACAAATTGAATTCTGTCTCCAGGTTAAGCAGCGGTTTCCGGAGTATTTCACCGCTTCGATGGTGCTCGATGTAGGCAGCCTTGACGTGAACGGCAATAACCGGTATCTGTTCTCCGCCTGCCATTATATTGGTATTGACCTGGGCATAGGACCCAACGTTGATGTAGTGAAGCCTGTTCATGAGTACAAACCGGGTGTCCTGTTTGATGTAGTGATATCCACCGAAATGATCGAGCACGATCAGCACCTGGATAAGAGCCTACCGGCCATGTTCGCCCTGCTCCGCCCCGGTGGTCTTATGATTGTTACCGGAGCCTATACTGGAAGGTCAGAACACGGAACTGAATTAAGATCCCCCGGAGACAGTCCTTTCACAAACAGCTATTACCGCAATGTCCCATTATACATGCTCCGGCGATATCTGCCTACTGATGGTTTTTCCGATTGGGAGATCTCAATCAAAAATCATGATATCAGGTTTTGGGGAATTAAACGATAATCATGAATGAAATAACATATGGAATGGCTTGTAAATCAAATGGGAAATCCCGATGATGTTCGGGCATCATTGCGGCTGGGCAACTACACAGTCGACGAACTGATCCAGGCGCTTGTGAATGAACGCCACAACAGAAACCGGAAAACGGTTATTAACATGCTCAGAGTAGCAATCCAAAAGATCCATAAAACACAATCATTATGAAAATCACAATCGAGTCGACCACTAAAATTGTATCAGTAAATGGTGTTCCTGCCCGGATATGGGAGGGAAAGACTGAAAGCGGTATTGATGTACATTGTTACATTACCCGTATTGCGATAGATGAAAATGATCCCAGGAAAGGAGAATTTCAGCACGAGCTCATGGAATGTAAAAAACCTTCACCTGAGATCGAGGCAATACCTGCAAGATTAATACTTTAAATATGTTTTAGGTATGAGAAATACTTATAAGCATCAAGAACCTTTTAGCCCCAAATAACAAGGGATGGTTTATAACCGGCGTAAACATTACTGGAAAACTCCTCATGGTTGGCCCTTGAGGATGATGAACCGTATCCAGGGAAAGCATTTGAAAGATTATCATGTTCATTGCTGATATTTCGGTCTCCTGCTTAATTGATGTACATTTACTATTCAAACTTTTCAGTTGCTCATTAAAAAATATGTAGCTATTGCCCCAGCTGCTGCTCCGAAAATTGCTCCGACAATTGCTCCAATAATAGTATCGCGCAAAGGTCTGATTTTTTTATTTCTTTCTTCTTTCAATTCTCTTTCAAATCCTCCATTACTTAGAAAAGCTTTCCCATGATCAGTTATTCTAAAACAAACACGTCCATCTGAAGAAAAAGCTTTTGTTTCAACTATAGGACCATTAGAATAATTCTTGGTTTTAATAATTGAAACTTCTTCTAAGGTGATATTTCTTGCGATGTCATTTGGATATGACCATCCTGAGCGCGAATTTAGTGATTTTAGAATATCATCAAGTCTCTTGGCTTGTTTCCTATTCATTTTAAAAATAATTATTATACTTTGTTCAGAATAAAAGTAATAATCGCCACGCCTGCAGTATGTTGTGATTCTACTTGCTGTAAATAAACATTTACGATGTTCCAGCCATCTTCTAATAGCTTATTAATTTTAGGAAATTCGTGCTCAGTAAAGTCATTATTTTCATAACCAATAACTCTTACTGTAATTACTTTTTGTTTCATTCCCGTAACCATAGTTTTTGATTTTTAAATGATTATATTAATTCTTCAATAAAAGGATATGTTCCAATCTTTTTAAAAACCATTTTTTTTATCAATATTGTTCGCTTACCATAATTTATAAAACTATCATTAACAATACCCATTTGTTTCCCCTCTGGTGAATCATGAAGAATCCATCTGCCATGAGATTTCCCGGTTCTGTTTTTTGATGTGATTTGGCAAAGCAAATATTCATTATTGCCATGTTCTTTAATAATAACACATGGACGAGGTTTTGCTCTTCCATTTTGTTCCTCATACGGGTATAATGCAATTACAACATCCCCACGTTTCCCGCTGTGGTAATATCTATATGGATTATTCCTGGAAAGTATATTTGTTGTATTTTTCTTCGAAAGAAGCCCAGCTCTCCCCGTCCTCCCAACCATCCTTAAATGGTTGTAACTTTAATTTAGCTTGCGTTATTTCTTCGTCTGAAAATCCCAGTTCCTTTAAATCGAAGAATAATTGCTCTTCGAGGCTATTATTGAAATTATCGATCAGGGTATATGAGTACAATAATTCCTTCATGATCGGACGGACATACCAGGCTGAGAATCTCTTTTTATGATATTCAATATCCTTTCCCCAGGTCATCTTGTCCATTAATTGCTGGATTTGGTAATATCCATCGAGGTATACTTGATAATTCTCCGCATTAATCGAAATATGGATTTTATCAATTAATTTTTTCAACCTCCAGTTTGATGTTTTTATTATAATAATGAGAAGCGGAAGAAATACCAGATAACCAGCAAATAAGAAAATAATGCCTGTAATTCCAGCAGCTTTCTTAACCAGTTTAAAAATCTTCCTGGCATAGTGGGTAAAAGCCAGAATTATTAATGCTTCAGGAGATTGGTTTATATTTATTGAATTGGCACTCACTTTTATGTATTCTTTATCATCAAATCTATGACGAAAAAGATGCCATTTTAGTATGTAGAATTACAATCAAAATTACAAATATTTTTAGATATACAATGCAAAAACATGGTTTTTTGCTTTTTTGGAATACCTATGAAACGTGGATTCCAGAGGGGCATATTTATAGATACATTGATATTGTTGCGTTTGCAAGGATCGTCCTTCTATAAATATTGAATTTATTACAATGCAAAATTTATCCCTTCTGAAACCTTCATCATTACTGGATTTCTTCAAATGAGCATCAAAAAGAGCAAATTTTCAATTAATACATTGATTACTAATGTTATAACATTTTTTTTTTGCTCCCCCTGTAAAAACATATAAAAGTCATGCACTTTTGCACTAACCCGCATGGTTACTGGTATTTCAGAAGTTTTTAAGTTTGCACTCGGTTTGCACTTTTGCACTAAGCCACGCCAGACGTGGAATACAGACGTTTTACCTTCTGAAAGCCTTGTCATTGCTGGATTATAATATTTTAACATATTTTAACAAATAGTGCATTAGTGCAAACTTGTGTTTTAAGTTTGCACTCCCGTAAATTACTATGCCATAATTAAATAAGCCATGTTAGTGCAAAAGTGCACGACTTTTTGTATACAGCGCAACTTATATATTTATGATGAAAAAGAGGTAAGAATTTCCCCGTTTAGAAACCTGTTTTCAGATATCATTTTTGATAAAAAAGAGAATAAAAGTCCCCTGGACAGGGATCCGTTTCCAGGTGCTTATATATATATGAGCTTTTTGGCAGCTTTTAATGAGCTTTTAAGAAACTTTTTATGAGCTGTCTTTTCGAGAATACTTAAAGAATAATATATTCATATTCATTAAATTACTATATAAAAACTACCATTTTCCTAAAATAAGTTTTTCGGAAGCTTTTTTGAAGCTTTTTAAAATTGCTATTTTATTTCAGACTTTTTATTCTTATTATGTACGAAAATGAAAAGTCTATTTCTGGATGAAAGGAATATATATTGATTTAAAGGACATTATGACTATCCGGGGTTGTTCTGAAAGCCGGGCCAGCGATATTATCCAGATCCTACGGGCCCTCCTGGGGAAGAAAAAGCATCAGAAAATAACGGTCAGCGAATACTGCGAATATGAGGGGATCTCAGTTGAGCTATTCATGAAGGCTATTAATAATAAGAATAATTTTTAGAAACTATAAATTATTCCAGTCTGTTCCACTAACTACCGTCTCTTAGCGCCTGTTTTATTATCATGGTTGCCGATCAACCGGTTAACCATGAAAAATCTCTTTAATTGGCTCCTGCCCGTTGCTGCAATAATCCTTTTTGGGGGCTTTGTATCAACGGGCAGTGCCTTGCAACGCCTTAACATTTTTTTTAAGAAGCTGCGCGTTAAAGGCTTTACCCTGGGACGGATCAATCTCCTGGTCGATATGATCCTGGAGAATCCCAACAAAAGGGACGTAACCGTCCAGGAAGTCGATGCGGTGGTTGAGTTCAACGCCCGGAAGGTAGCATCCATCCAGCTGTACAACCGGAATATTGTCGTTCCGGCGCGCAGTACAGCCGCCCTGCCTGACATAGCTATTAATATCGAGGCGATCCAGGCCGTCCAGGAGATCCTTAACCTGATCAACAAGGCCAGCAACAAAACGCTCATCATCAGCGGAACCGTCATTGCAGATAAGCTCACGTTCCCGTTCAATACGGTGGTTCCGCTGTCAAAGGAAGAAGTAACCGGCATTGGCTGCCGTCCAAGCTGCAGATAAATGAATAACCTGGCAGACATAGCGAACAGCCTCATACCACCGCCGGCCAACCGTAAAACGTTGGTTCATGTTAACGGTAAAACCAGGCATATAATTCAGACCGTTCTCGAAACGGTCCGCCTGGGCAGGCATGACCTGAAAGAATTTTCAAAGCATGTTAAGGACCGCACGGTATATCATACCTGCCAGCGTATATGGCATTTCCTGAAAAAAAATATAACGTACCAGCTGGATCCCCTGGGGGAACAGTACGTGCAAACACCGTCTTACACCTGGTGGCGCCGTGTGGCCGACTGCAAAGGACTATCCATATTCACCAGCGGGATCCTGTGGAACCTGGGCATAGATCATGTTATGAGGTTTGCCGGATATCACTCGGATGGCGATTATACTCATGTATATGTTGTGGTTCCGGATAACGGGAAAAACATCATCATCGATGTTGTGATGCCCGAATTCAACGCTGAAAAACGATACATCATAAAAAAAGACGTACCTATGAGCAAAATCTATCAACTAAGCGGCCTGAAAGGAATTGGATCTCCCTACAGCGGCGGCAAACTGTTCGACCTGGGGAACCGCGACCTGGCTGACCTCACATCCGGGGAAATGGACCTGTTAATAGCCCGGGACCGGCTAATAACGGAAAAAAAGCTTGTCGAAAGCGTTACCGGTATAGGATCCCTGAAGGCTGAAAAATACCAGGACAGCCTCGACATGGTAAACGATGCACTGGAAGTGATCGACGAATATAAGAAGGGAGAGGTACGCGACCTGCAGCGGGATCTTAACCTGGTAGCCGAGGCATCCGTCAACGGCCTGTACTCGAATGCTTCCCGTTTGATGGGTTATTTCCTGGGAGCCACCAGGAAGGAGAAACGGAAAGAATTCCGGGCGGAAATAAAGAAGATCCGGAAAACAACCTCCGGGACCGAACAGAAAAAGGCGGTCCAGGCAGTAAAGAAAGAACGCGCCGAATGGAGGGCGGCAGAAGGAACAAAAACAGGCCAGTTCCTGCAGAAGGTAGGCAAGGCCGTTGAAAGCGGGGCAAAAGCCGTAACGAAGGTTATGACTGCACCGGCCAGGCTTGCCGTAAAGGGAATACTGGAAATATCCATTCCGAAAGCTGCCCCGTTCTTTTTGTACTTGTTCGTAACCGACAAAGCGGAAATTGAAAAACTCCCGTCTAAGGTCAAATCCAAGCGTGAGAAAGCCTCAAAGATTGCCGATTTTATCGTTAATGCCATTGGCATGAAGCGTGATCACCTCATGGGGATCATACGCAATGGTATCGAGAAGAAATACGGTAAAGCCCCGGAGCGGGTCATTGAGCTGCAGAAAACCGGCCAGATCTCAGGTATAGGATTCATTGACCTGGGATCCTCAATGACCGAGCTTCAAAAGACTATCAGCACTTTACAGTTAACCAGCAAATTAAAAGCTCCTTTAATCTCAAAGGACATGTTCCCCGAAGCAGCCGACTGGCCCAAGCAGGCGGCGGCAGCTCCGGCAGCTAAGGTTGACACAGCCGGCACACGGAAGTTTCCGCAGCTGGCGGCCAAAATTCCTGACATAGCCCCGTTTTTCCTGTACCTGTTCATCAAAGACGATGAAATAGTAGAAGATTACCCGGCTGTAAAAGCAAAAAGGGCAAAACAGGCCCAGCTGGCCGATTACCTGGTTTCGGCGATCGGTATAAGCCGTGAGCAGTTCATGGCGCTTTTACGGCAGGGACTGATCAAACGATACAACGCGGGGCCGGAACAAATCCTGGCGAACATTTCGCAAAATAAGGTTTCGGGCATTGGTTTCGTCATTGCCGAAGCGGTGAGCATCCTTTGGGATATTGTCACAACGATATCGAAATTTTTTGGAAAGAAAATCGATGTATCAAAAGACGATTCACCAGATGTGGCGGACTGGTCCGGCGCTGATGGATTGACAGCCCAAAAAATCCTCGAACAACCAGGCAGGGAGCTTGACAATGAATATAAAAACGGCGGATCCATCTGGGATACGCTGAAATTCTGATTTTTCATGGTAAACCAAAAAATGAGTATTAACCTTTAAAACATTTCAATTATGGCACGCGCAAAAAGTCTTGATGTAAGGATCCGTAGACTGGAGGCCAAGCTGCGGAAAAAAGAAGAACGCAAACGGAAACAAAGAGAGCGGGAGGCAAAGCTGAAAAAGATTGTCAACCTGCAAAAGCGTCTCCGGAAGGCCGCTTAAGGTATAAACGCAAAAATTCAATCAGATGAAAATAAATTTCACGAAAGTACTCGTTGAAGCCGGGGCGTTGGGAGCCGGCGGTGTCGCAGCCAAGCTGGTCGGCACTAAAGTTCTCCCGAACATTGATCCCAAGCTCAAAAACCTGGGGTTAATGGTAATCGGTATTGTTGGCCCTTCGCTCATGGGCGGAGGCGCAAAAGGTGAATTCGTCCGCAACGTCGGAAAAGGTATTACGGCTGTTGCAGCTGCAAACCTCGTCGGTGAATTTCTTCCGGGCTTAACCGGACTGGGAGACCTGAACGATTTCAACCCCGACAAGGTGATTGCCGGGGAAGAAACGTATAACAACGGCGACGGCGTGATCGGCGGTTAACCATGTATCCATATTGTTTAACAACATAAAAAAACGAACATGAAAAAACTTGTAAAACTTGCATGTTTCCTGATCTCGATCATTGTGATGATCATTATAGGCTCCGTGTTGTCTGCTGATGCAGCGCTGGCAGCCGGCGGGTTATCCTATGCCATCAATCCTGGCATCATTGCCATGAACAGGGACTATTTTGAAAGGGTGTCCGCGAAGTATTCACCATGCGCTCCAGGTTATCTAAGGGTGGAACAGACGCTGGCAAACAGTAAAACAAGGTACACATTTGACGTGAAGAAAAACCAGAGTAGCGACATTGCCACCGAACGAAAACTGGATTTTAACGACTTGTTTGCCGTAACTCACCTCGGAATATTCCTGTCTAACCAGTCAAGCAACACGGTCGGAAAAGAACGTCTGAATAGTTACCCGAATAACGCTATATTCAACGGTTCCGGTGAGGCTGATTACCTGGAGACCCTGTATAATGGTTACCTGGATCTGAAGGTAGGTCAAACCGTGTACATTGAAGCGCTTTCAATGCAACATTTCCGTTTTGTTCCTACAGCTCAGAAGGAAGCATCCAATTACATTGATCTCGATCAGTGGAGCATCGATGAAATGAGTTACTGGCCCGGGTCCGTTGTATACCTGGCCGGCAACGATAATATTGAAATCAATATTACCACGCCGGCGCCCAGCGGGTTGGACTGGGACCATGCAACCGGATCCAATAAGATCGTCATGTTCCTGTTCGGATTCCTTTGCAAAGGATCAGCGGGCAAGAAGTAAGAGCTCATTCATCGTGCGGTTTATCCGCTAAATATAAAGGCGGGGCAGGATATCCCGCCCTGCCTTTTTTCTTTTTAACATCTAATAATTATTGCCATGAGAAGGTCAGCAACATGCTTTGAAACAGTAGAGATAAAATTTCCAAGCACCACACAAACAAAAATATACCTCCCGGATATTCCGATTCTCAGGAACAGAGAAATATTAAGGGTTTTTTCCACTTATGATTTCAATACATCAAAAAGCCCTTTGAACAGGAGCGTAGTAAATACTACCGTTTTCGGTAAGACATTTCTAACCCTGTCGATGAAAGGGAAGGAAAAGATCAACCGTTTCCCGATTGAAAACCTCAATCCCTTTGCCTCTGATTACGGGCCATTTTGGATAAATGATGTAATCGATTTTACAAAATCATTTATTGAAGTAGGAGAACCGAGTTCAATCAGCGCCAGCGAAAGTGTTCTTCTGTTCTTTGAATACTACGATCCTCAATATGCACACCAGGTATACACCGATAAACTGAGGTGTGAAAACATTGAAGTAATTGTAAAGGACACCGGTGTTCAGAGATTCGCGTTCCCGGATAATGAAAACCTCCGGGGGATGTTCATCAAATACATCTTTTTTAATAGTACACTGTCATATACTCCAAGTGGATTCCCCACTGTAAACAGTACAGTGAGGAATTATACTTTTCTGTCCCTTGTAAAAGGGGGAGTAGAATTGATCAATAAGGTCCCTTTAAATTTATTTGCAACCAGCCTTAGAAATAATGTAAGGCTTGAACTGGGGAACATCCAGGTTGATCAAACACAGTGTTATTTCTGGGTCCCGACAACAACCGGCCTTGTGGCTAACGAGGCATTTTTCATCAATGTGTTTTACTTTGATCCGGCGGATCAGGCGCCCAGGAACGCAGCAGCACCACGGCAGATAAGGAGAACTTAAAAACTGAAAGGCCATGATCCAGGGGAAAGACAAATTAATCCTGTGGTTCCGTTCAAATAATACGCCGTACTGGATCATCCAGAAAAGCGAAAGCGGTCCTGTGATCATTAAGAGTGAGCAGAAGGAAGGGCTTGAACTGGAATCGAGTATACGGAGGCTTGAGGAATCGATCGATCTCATGGGCCCGGGGACTTATCACATCAGTGCCTGGAGCGAATTAAAACAGGCAACCAATACCCGTTTCAAAACCATATTTGAACACGTGGCAGGATCCGCTGCCATTGGCGGGATGAACGGCTTCAATTCCGGAAACATCCAGGAACTGGTTCAGAAAGAAGTACAGAGGCAAAAAGATCAGACGGAACTGGAGACGCTCCGGAAGGAAAAACAGGAATGGGAGGCCGAAAAGAATTCTATTCTTTGGGATATTGCCCGCCAATCGAAACCGTACATTTCATCGTTACTGGCGGGTATATTCGGTGTGATCCAGCCCGGCCAGGTACGTCCTGCCAGCCAGCTTTCGGGCACTGAACAGGCCGGGGATCTTAACCAGGATGAAAAACGCCTGGCCACTGCATTTAAAAAATGGGCAGATAAGGATCCGGAGGCGGATCAGATCCTTATCATCGAAAAAATTGCAGACCTGGCCGAAAAGAACCCGGCAACATATCAAACGGCAAAACAGATGCTGATGAACCTATGAAACACACACGAGAATTTGAAGATATTGTTGTTTTAGCCGCTGCCTCAGTGTCAAATATAAGGCAGGGGCCCGGGACCGACTGGCCCGTTGCCGTCCAGGTTAAAAAAGGTGAATTAGTAGGCACATGCACGGGC
>Ga0265297_10004630_pt1 | contig 22120 bp, 19 predicted proteins | sample Munlanlwell13791_FD_192502 | JGI IMG/M metagenome (GOLD analysis project Ga0265297, IMG submission 192502) | Leachate microbial communities from a municipal landfill in Southern Ontario, Canada - Leachate well 137-91 | ecosystem: Engineered > Solid waste > Landfill > Unclassified | place... | reverse complement strand
TCCAAACCCTGATCGAAATCCCCCATTCTGCATTCCCCAATCCGACATCCACAATCTCCCAAACAGATTCTTTCTTCTCCATCACCGGCAAAGACTACTGCTACCGTGTCATCGCTTACCGCACAGGCGACAGCCTGCAATCCGTTTCCAACGAAGTGTGCATTCCCACTGCATTCCGCCTCTTTGTCCCCAATGCCTTCAGCCCGAATAATGATGGCATCAACGATGTTTTTATGCCTGCAGGCATCTATATCAAGGAATATCAAATGCAGATATACAACCGCTGGGGTGAAAAACTCTTCGAATCAGACAATATTCATCAGGGTTGGGATGGTAAGTACAGAGAAGAATACTGCCCGACTGGGGTGTATTACTACCAGATGATTGTTAAAACGGCAGAAGGGAAGAATAAGCACGTATCGGGGAGTGTGCATTTGCTGAAGTAAAGAATACTCGAATATTGAACAAGTGAACAATCGAAGTTAGAATTCAGATTTAAGAGTTTTGAAGTTTGCTTTTCGTTTCAATTCGAAATTGAAAATCCGCGCTATCCCGCAGGGATGTGATTATCCGCAATTATTCTTGTCCGTATCGTTCACTAAAAATAAATGTGAGTTGGGTTGCAGGGTATTGATTGTATCATCTCAATAATTTCCTGTTTTCTGCATCTGCCAAAACCTTCATTTGCTGAATTGCAATTTGATTGAGTTTTATAAGCCGTTCTTGCTGCGTTGTTTTTTCGTTGATAAAAACTGCATTCAGGTTTTCCATGTTCGATAAACAAATCAGCTCGTTGATTGAGGCATAATCTCTGATGTTTCCCTTCAATTCCGGGTTTTTATTTCGCCATTGTTTGGCAGTCATTCCGAACAAAGCCATATTCAATACATCTGCTTCATTGGCATAAATAACAGAAGTTTCAGCAGCAGTAAGTTCTTTCGGGATAAGGTTTTGCTGAATGGCATCGGTGTGAATATGGTAATTGAGCTTTGCCAGTTCCCGTTTTGCTGTCCAGCCGAGTTGCTTTTGCTCTGCTTCTTTGAGGCGTTGAAATTCATTAATCAGATACATTTTAAAAGGCACACTGATAGCTGAACCAAACTCAAAAGCGATGTCTTTGTGTGCATAAGTACCCCCATACTTTCCTTTTCTGACAATGATGCCAATAGCATTGGTTTTTTCTATCCATTCGGATGCACTTAGCACAAAATTGGGTAAACCTGCCTGCATTTTAAAGTGGTCAGATTCCACCACTTTAAAAACAGGATTGTTAATCTGTTCCCAAACACTCAGGAACTCAATCGCATATCTTGTTCTTAACCAATTTTTTATTATATCAGCAGCCCGGCTTTCACTTTCTTTAGCATTAGCCATATCGGTCAATGATATGTAGTCTCTATCCTGAACTGACAGTATGGTTATTTCTGTATTTTCTACTTTTATTTTTGCCATAACTTTGTCCTTATTATGCTTGAAAAGATTCTGAAAAATACAAAATTAAGACTATTTCTACAACAGACTTCTTTATTCCGAAAACGACATCTGTAATCCGAAATCGTCAATCCGCATTTCGCACTCCGCAATCAAAACCTTTCCCTTCAGGAATTCAAGAGTAAAAAGGGTTAAAAATCGGCATTATCCCTCTTTCCCTGCTATTTTTTGTTCAATCAGCGAGGTACTGAATCCTTCCAAAAAAGGAATAATTTCTACTTTTCCGCCAATTCTATTCATGATATCCGCTCCGACAATATGGTCCTTTTCATAATCCCCTCCTTTAACCAGGATGTCCGGCTGCAGTGCTTCTATAATACGATAAGGCGTTTCTTCCTGAAACAAGAGCACGGCATCAACAAAAGAAAAGGAAGCCATGATCATCATTCTGCCCTGTTCATTTTGAATAGGACGATTTGGCCCTTTCAGGAGCCTTACGGAAGCATCGGAATTGACGGCAACAAGCAGAATATCTCCCAGTGTAGCAGCCTTTACCAGGAGATCAATATGCCCGGGATGAATGATGTCGAAACAACCATTCGTGAATACAAATTTTTTACCGTCATTTTTCCATGATTCCCTGAGTGGAATTAGTTCTTCCAGAGTAAAAATCTTATCTGTTGGAGAGGCTTTCATCTTTTTTCTTTTGATTTTTTATCATCACCAAAAAGACAATGTAGGCGACAGCACCTGCGATCAATACCAGCAAAGTTTGACTGGTATGGGCAATAAACGCATATAACTGAGATGTCTCAACAGAAATATTGTAAAAGCCCAGAGCAATTACAGCCGCAGCATGGTAGGTGCCTATTCCACCGGGAGAAGGCAAAATAAAACCAAGGCTGCTGACAGTCAGTACAAAAAGAGCTTCCCTGAGTCCTAAATGACTTGTGGCATCAACGGCAAAGAAAACAAGGTAGGTCATCATGAAGTAAGTGCACCAAATGGCCAGGGTATAAAGTATAAATGCCCATTTGTTTTTCATTACCCATATAGACTTTATTCCACTCCAGAAACCACTGATAATTCCTTTGATACGCAGATATAAGAAATGTTGTTTAAATGCCCTTTTCGATTTTTTTATCAGGAAAAGAGCAATTATAAGAGCAAGGATGATAAAAATAATAAAAAACACATTCCTCAGTGTAATATAATTGACAATTTTACTTTGGCTAAGATGCAGGTAATGGTAGAGTGTGTCTTTAATACTTTTAAACTCGATGATAATTGCAATAAAGGTGATGGTTAGAAGGGTAATCATATCAAAAAGCCTTTCAATAATGATAGTCCCGATGAGTTTGGAAAGAGGGGCACCATCGGTCTTGGAGATCACGAGGGGGCGGCTGACTTCTCCTGCGCGGGGTACTGCAACATTGGCCATGTAATTGATCAGTACAGCGATAAAAGCACGGGATGTTTTAATGTTATATCCAATTCCACCAACCAGCATCTTCCATCGGAGTGCGCGTGCCAAATGTCCGAACATAGCAATAAACAACCCCAGCAATACCCATCCGTAATGTGCATTTTTCAGGTCATTAAAAAGTTTGCCGAGATTTATACCGCGATATACCAGCCAAAACAGAAAAAAACCTAATCCGATAAACAAGAGATTTCGGAGAATGGTCAGGATTTTTTTCAATTTATTGTCAATTTACCATTTGGTGGAAGTAAGATTTTAGGTTGAAAAGAAGGTGCCTTTTCAAATTCAATCATCCCATAGGAAACAACCACAAGAATATCTCCAACTTTTCCTTTATGTGCGGCAGGGCCGTTTAATCCGATGATTCCTGTACCGCGTTCCCCTTTTATGGTGTAGGTCTCAAAGCGTTCTCCATTGGTCAGGTTTAGTACCTGCACTTTTTCATTGGGAATCATACCCACTGCTTCCATATAATCAATATCTATAGTGATACTGCCCATATAGTCCAGATTGGCTTCAGTAACTAAAACCCTATGTATTTTTGATTTTAAAACTTCAATAAACATACATTAATTTTTAAGCAAGATGTTGTCAATCAGCCTGATTTGTCCAAGCTTCAAGGCGGTGCAAATGATCACTTCAGAAGCCTGATTAACGGATTTGATGGGTGTAAACGTATCGGCATCAAGAATTTCGAAATACTCCATACGGACTATTTCATTCCGGCACAGATGTGCAATGGCGGTTTTCCTGATTTCTGTAATACTTTTTTTATGCAATATTTCCTTTGCTTTAAGCAACGACTTATATATTTCGGGTGCAAAGTTACGTTCTTCTTTGTTAAGAAGCATATTTCTTGAACTCATGGCCAAACCATCTTTTTCACGTATAGTGGGTAAGGCTTTAATTTCAATGTTATACTTAAAATAGTCGGCCATTTTTTTTATAACCAGATATTGCTGGTAGTCTTTTTGACCAAAATAGGCTTTGTGAGGTTCAACAATATCAAAAAGTTTTTTTACAATGGTCACCACGCCATCAAAATGGCCGGGCCGGTATTGTGCTTCAAGAGTTTGGCCCAGTATTCCAAGATCAATACGTATTAAGTCAAAGATGTTATTCTCATAAATATCTTCCACCTTGGGGATATACACAAGATGACATCCGGTTTCTTTTAACTTTTCGATATCTTTATCTGTAATCCTGGGATATCTTTCAAAATCTTTTGGATCATTGAACTGAGTAGGATTGACAAAAATACTGACCACGCAAATATCATTTTCCCTGCAGGCATTTTCAACCAAAGAAAGATGTCCGTTGTGCAAAGCACCCATTGTAGGCACAAAACCTATGGAGAGTTTTTTATTTCTTTGATTTTTTAATAAAGATTGTAGTTCCGCCTTTCGTTTGACAATGGAAAGCATTTATAAAACATTAGTTTTGAATAAAAAACAATAATCAAAGCTAAAACAAATAATTTATTTTGAATTAATAATTTGTAATTTTGTATGTTAAAAAAACATTGAAAAACAAAAAAGAAAGGGCAATTTAAGATGGCAAATTTAAAAATGCTCATTGTTACAGCTGAAATGGCACCTTATACAGAATTGACCGAACAATCAGTTTTTTTACGTGATCTTGCCATATATCTTCAGAAATCAGGTGCAGAAATCAGGGTTTTTATGCCCAAATTTGGCAATATCAAGGAAAGGAAACATCGTTTGCATGAAGTCATTCGTTTATCGGGTCTTAATATTACCGTTGGACGCAACAATAACCCGCTGATCATTAAAGTTGCTTCACTGCAGACAGCAAAAATTCAGATTTATTTTTTGGATAATGAAGAATTTTTCTCGCGCAAGAATTTTTATCATGATGCCAATAACAACTATTATCAGGACAATGACGAACGCATCGTTTTTTTCAACAAAGGTGTTTTTGAACTGCTCCTTAAATTGGGGTGGATTCCCGATGTAATTCACTGTCAGGGGTGGATGTCCGGACTTGTTCCTTTGCTTGCCCGAACAACATTTAAAAATGAACCTCCTGTCCGTAATTCAAAAATCATTTATTCTTACTTTGAAGATGATCTGAAATTCAATATTGGACCTTCCCTTATAAAAAAAGCTGCGATAAAAGTGACCAATGGTGATTTACAATATCTTGAAAATCCTCATAATACGGACCTGAACAAATCCGGAGCTGCTTTTGCAGATCATTTTTTAATATCCTCCGACCATGTTGAAAAAGAAACAGAAACATTTTTTAAATCTTTGAATAATGGGAATATCCTTGACATCAGAGATAACAAGCCCGAATCATTTTATGAAAAGTATTACAAACTCATTCGTTAGTTACCTTTTTAGAAATCCTGCATATTTCTTCCTCCTGTCACTTTTCCTGCTAAATTCCTGCGAAAATCCTGACGAACAAAACTTCAGCACCTATCATACTGACGATCGTTTCGATTACCTTCATTCCATTGATACAGCTACTGTGTGGCTGCAAACAGTACTTGAAGATTCTATTCGCTCTGATGAGTTTACGCGTGATGTCGTTGGTTTTTATAACGATCCCTCTTTTGGAAAAACAAAGGCCTCTTTGTATTTTCAAATCAGATTGCCCAAAAGTGATGTTGCTTTCGGTACCAATCCCGAAATTGATTCAGTTGTTCTTAATCTTAAATATTATGGTGAGGATGCTTATTTCGGTTGGCTATCGTCAGGCATGCATTTAAAAATCCATGAAATTGACGAAAACATTTATTTGGACAGTTCCTATTACAGCACTTCGCAAATTAAAATAAAAGCTAATACACTGGGAGAGTATATTGGTGTCCCTAAGCCCACGGTAAAAGGGGCTCTTTCCATACCTTTGGATAATTCCATTGGCGAAAAGATCCTGGCTGCTTCAAAAGTTCAGCTCGAAGATGATGATGATTTTGTGGCATATTTGAAAGGATTGGCCATTATTGCACAGGAAGTTAACGGCTATGGATCAATGATCTATTTGGACATGGTCAATGATACAAGCAATTTGACCATCTATTATCATAATGCTTCAGGCAATTCGAAAGCTGTTTTCCAAGTGACGAATAAATGTCCAAGAATTGGACATTTTGAGCATAATTTTGCCGGAACTCCCCTTGCCGAACAACTTGCTGTTCCCGGTATCCAGTATGAATCTGTATATCTCAAAGCACTCGCAGGGGTAAAGGTCAAAGTACATCTGCCTTCTCTGAAGAACTTTGTAAAAGACGAAATAATGGTGGTCAATCAAGCGGCCTTGGTCATTCGTATGGATAATAAAATTCCTTATTTGACAAATATGCCCCGCTTTTTATTGTTGCTGAAAAACGATAGCGTAAACTCAAATTATGCGTTACCGGATCGCACAGAAAGCTATTTTAATGGTATTTACGATGCCGTAAACATGGAGTATCGCTTCGTCATAACACGTTATATCCAGGACTTGCTTATAAAATATTACGAAAATCCGGATTATACGGAAGAATACAGTCTGAATCTTATCATTCCTTCTGATAATCCTTTAATTGCTGATCCTCTTTTACTAAAAAACATGGATATTAATGGCAATCCTAAAAGTATTTTGAGGTTATCGGTGACAAAATTTTAAATGAATTTTAAATATGTGTGGAATAATTGCATACATTGGCAAACGCCAGGCTTGTCCTATATTAATGAAAGGCTTGCAGCGTCTTGAATACCGTGGTTACGACAGTGCCGGGCTCGCCTTATTGAACGGAGGTTTGAATGTTTTTAAAATTGCCGGTAAAGTTGAAGATCTTAATAATTACATTAAGGATAAAGATACCACTGCTACGATTGGAATAGGCCACACCCGTTGGGCAACTCACGGTGAACCCACTTACATAAATGCACATCCCCATCTTTCGGAAGAAAACGATATCGCTTTAATTCATAACGGCATCATTGAAAACTATAAAACACTTAAAGCAGAGCTCGAAAACAGAGGACACAAATTCCGCAGTGAAACGGATACGGAAGTCTTGGTTCTTCTGATTGAGGATCTGAAAAAAAGAGGTCAATTGAGTTTGGATGAAGCTGTGAGACTTGCGTTAAGCAAAGTGGTTGGAGCCTATGCTATCGTGATTCTATCAAAAAGCGAACCTGATAAGCTGATTGCCGCCCGTAAAGGATCGCCCTTGGTTATTGGGTTGGGAGAGGGAGAATATTTCATTGCCTCAGATGCTACCCCTATTGTTGAATATACCCGAAATGTAGTTTATCTGAATGATGACAATGTGGTAATCATTGACCGCAATTCATTTACCATCAAATCCATTGAAAATGAAGAACAGAATCCATTTGTACAGGAGCTTGATATGAATCTCGAATCCTTGGAAAAAGGAGGATTCGCACATTTCATGCTGAAAGAAATTTACGAACAACCGGATTCAATCAGGGATACGTTCAGAGGCCGACTAAATATTGAAAAATCAGAGATCAAATTGGGAGGCATACATGATTATATCAACAAGTTGATTAATATTAAACGTGTTATTATTACAGCTTGTGGCACCTCATGGCATTCTGCGCTGATTGGTGAATATTTACTCGAAGAATTGGCGAGAATTCCTGTTGAAGTGGAATATGGTTCCGAATTCCGTTATCGCAATCCAGTATTATACGAAGATGATTTGCTGCTTGCCATATCTCAATCGGGAGAAACAGCAGATACCCTTGCAGCCATTGAACTTGCTAAAAAGAAGATTTCAACGGTTTTCGGGATATGCAATGTAGTGGGTTCTTCCATTGCCCGAAATACAGATGCCGGAATCTATACACATGCCGGTCCTGAAATTGGTGTGGCTTCAACAAAAGCGTTTACCTCTCAGCTTGTTGTTCTAAACTTGATTGCTCTTCGCTGGGCACATATTAAGGGGACTATTTCTGCAAGCCGTTACAGAGAGCTTATCAATGAATTTGCCACTATTCCCGACAAAGTAAAAGAAGTTCTTAAAACAGATGCCCTGATAAAGGTAATTGCTGAAAAATTTAAAGACACCCGAAATTTTCTTTATCTGGGAAGGGGACTGAATTTCCCCGTAGCTCTTGAAGGGGCATTAAAACTTAAAGAAATCTCATACATTCATGCTGAAGGATATCCGGCTGCAGAAATGAAGCATGGGCCTATTGCCCTGATTGATGAAAATATGCCTGTAGTTGTTATTGCTACCAATAAAACTATCTACGACAAAGTTCTGTCAAACATACAGGAAGTAAAAGCAAGAAAGGGTAAAATTATTTCCATTGTCAATAAAGGGGACAGAATGATCCATGAAGCCTCCGATTATGTGATTGAAATACCTGAAACTGAAGAAATTTTTTCTCCCCTGATTTCTGTCGTTCCCTTGCAATTACTGGCATACCATATTGCGGTATTGCGTGGATGTAATGTTGATCAACCAAGGAATCTGGCAAAATCAGTCACTGTGGAGTAGCTTTTCATTTTCTTTTCCGTAAAAAATTTTTTTATTACACTTCTTTGAAGGTTTGACTAAACTTCGTCTCAATAAAGAATACATGGATGTTGCCTTAAGTTTAACAAAATGTTAAATTTTTGTTAACAAGACAAGTGGTTTTTTTATCTTTGTGTCTAATAATATCTGTAATTCCAATCATTTTTTTTTGCCTTTGAAAGCATAAAGCCGTCTTTTAAAGTTAAATAAGTAGTTTTTAAATTCTAAAAAAAACAAATATGAATGCAGAAAGTAAAAAATCAGGAATCATTAGTTTTATTGGAAATCGTGAAAGGAGAAGTGAATTTTTAAAAGATTTACCCGGGGATGTCTTTGGTGGCACTGCAGCCATGCTGGTTGCTTTGCCGTCAGCAATTGCATTTGGCCTTGTCATTTTCGCCCCTTTGGGATCGGGAATGGCCGGAGCAGCTGCCATTGGCGGTATCATTGGAACAATTGTATTGGGATTAATCAATCCTGTACTTGGCGGCACCAATAAACTGGTGTCGGCACCCTGTGCACCTGCAGCAGCAGTATTATCTGCATTTGTTGCCGAAATGGCCCTCAGACCGAATATAGATCAAAGTATTATTCCTGTATTTGTCACCATTGTCATTATTATAACCGGGCTTCTTCAATTCATTCTGGGTTATCTTGGCGGAGGAAAGATTATTAAATACATACCTTTTCCTGTTGTGGCCGGATATCTTAGTGGTGTGGGTCTGCTTATTTTTATCGGGCAGTTGCCAAAAATGCTGGGTGTTCCCAAGGGTATGAAGTTCTGGGAAAGTATTTTTTCTCCAGCCGATTGGAGTTTCGAAAGTATAGCCATCGGGGGTGTCACCATTGCGGTGATGTTCCTTGCACCCAAGATCATTAAAGCCATTCCTGCTGCTATTATTGCTTTGCTTGCTGGAATTGCCACATATTTTGTTATTGGGATTTTTGATAATGAACTTCTATCTCTTGAAAACAATACACACGTGATCGGAGCATTATCTGCTTCCGTAAAAGATCTCGGAAACACCATTTCAAACCGTTGGACGTCATTTTCATCCCTTGAACTTCGATCTTTGGTGGATCTGCTTATCCCATCGCTTACCCTTGCCGTACTGCTTAGCATTGATACGTTAAAAACCTGTGTGGTGCTTGATGCCTTGACATTTTCACGGCATAATTCAAATAAAGAACTCATCGGGCAGGGTGTTGGAAATGTTTTTGCGGGACTACTTTGCGGAATACCGGGGGCAGGTACCATGGGTGCCACACTTGTAAACCTGACCAGCGGTGCAAAAAGCCGGTTTTCAGGTTTCCTTGTCGGAGTAACTTCCTTACTTGTTCTTCTTATTTTGGGAAAATTGATCGCATGGATTCCTATTGCTTCTCTTGCCGGAATCCTCATTGTGGTAGCCATTAGAATGGTTGACCGCAAAAGCTTTTTATTACTAAAAAATAAAAATACAGTTTTCGACTTTATCATCATTTTGGGTGTAGTAATATCTGCTGTTGTATTTGATCTTATTACTGCTGCAGGTGTAGGAATAGCATTAGCCATTTTGCTTTTCCTGCGGGTTCAATTGCGTTCTTCAGTGATAAGAAGGTATGTGTTTGGTAATGAGTTTCTATCAAAAAAAATACGCCAGCCACATGAAGTGGAAGTACTTGAAGAAAAAGGAAAACAAACCATTATTGTCGAACTTCAGGGAGAATTGTTTTTTGGTTCATCCGACCAATTGTTTACCAAATTGCAACCTTACCTTGCCGATTGCAGATATGTGATTATGGATATGAGAAGGGTTGATTCTGTTGATTATACGGCAGTGTACGCCTTGAAACAAATTCTTGCCAGAATAAAAGGGAAAGACGGTTTCCTGATTTTTACCTCTGTGCCACTCAGTTTGCCAAGCGGACAAAATGTTAAAGAATATCTGAATAATCTTGGATTGACCGAAACGGAAAATCTTAAATTTTTTGATGACTTATATTCTGCGCTCGAATGGGTTGAAGATAAAATCCTGATTGAGGAAAAAATACTTGATTATGATCAGTTGAAAATACTGGACATGCAGGATATTGAGTATTTTGATGGTTTTTCGGATCAGGTTTTGGAAAAATTAACCGAATATATTGACGAAGTAGTGTATCAACCCGGTGAAATTATATTCCGTGCAGGTGAAGAAAGTGATGAAATGTTTTTTGTCCGGAAAGGGTCGGTAAAAATTTTCCTTTCACTGACGGATGGATCACAATATCATTTAATGACCATAGATCGGGGAGGTGTTTTTGGGGATATGGCCTTTATTGACAGAGAAAAACGGTCAGCTGATGCTTGTGCTGTCACTGAAACCCATATTTATATGTTATCCAGGCATGAGTTTACGGAACTATCTGAAAAATTCCCTGAAGTAGCCGGACTGTTTTATGAAAGGCTTGCTTCCTTGATTGTTGCCCGTTTGCGCCATACCGATAAAGAACTGAAAGCATTTCAGGAAAGTTGATGTTAAGGGAGTATCAGGGAAGAATCCCCGTAACTTAAAAATCGGTAATCGTTTTTCAAAGCCTCCTGATATATTTTTCGCCATTGTTCTCCTGCAAAAGCAGCAACCAATAAAATCAATGTACTTTTGGGAAGGTGGTAATTGGTTATCAATCCATCGCAGAAGTGAAAACGGTATGGTGGATAAATAAAAACAGAGGTACTCCCTAAAAGGAAATCCAATTTATGACGGTGCATATATTCCAACACCATTTCAAGACTTTCTTTTCTACCCGGCAAATTCTTCTCATGGAATTGTTGCGGCATCAGTTTATCAATTTTGAATGGAGCATTGATGTTATTTTTCAATGCTACTGAAAACCAGTACAGGCTTTCCATTGCCCTTAGAGATGTAGTTCCTGTGCAAATAAGCGGACCCTCATGCGCCAAAATATTCTGCAAACTCTTTTGGGAAAAATGAATTTGTTCCTCATGCATGGGATGATTATCAATGTTTTCCGAAGTGATCGGTTTAAAGGTACCGGCACTGACATGTAACGTAATAAATTCCCGTTTTATTCCTTTATTATCCAGTTTTGCAAAGACCTCAGGTGAAAAGTGCAGGCCTGCGGTTGGAGCTGCGACTGCGCCATTGCGTTGGGCATAGCATGTTTGATAATCAAAGTTGTCACTTTCCTGATCTTCTCTTTTGAGATAAGGAGGTAAAGGTATGTGTCCAAAACAGGACAATATTTCTGAAAAAGGTATTGCATTGTTCCAAGAAAAGCGGACTGTATTTTCATGTTCAGATTGGTCTGTCAAATCAGCTTTAAGACGAATTGAGCGGTTGCCGATATCATTTATCAATTCCAACACTTCTCCATTTTTCCATTTTTTTCTGTTTCCGACAAGGCATTTCCAAAGCACTTCATTTTTATAGTCCAGTTGACTACCAACTTCATACTGGAGCATAAGAGGTTCAAGACAGAAGATTTCAATGAGTGCTCCGCTTTTTTTCCTGAATATCAGGCGTGCCTGTATAACCCTGGTGTTATTAAGGATCAACAAACTGTTATCCGGTAAATATTGGTCAATGTTTATAAAATGATCATGCGATATGGATTGTCCTTTGCTGACCAATAATTTTGAATGATGCCGGGGATTAGCCGGAAATTTTGCAATTCGGTTTTCCGGCAAAACATAAACAAAATCTTCAAGCTTTAGCTTCATTGATCTGATTTCAGCAATTCTATTTAAAAACAAAGTAACATAAAAACACTGCAAATTTATTCTTTAAAAATTCTTGCCTGAATTTCGTAAATTTGCATGAGTAAAAAGTTGAATTAAAGCAATTGAAAAGATAGTAGTTATGATGCAACCCAAATTGCCCTCACTGTTTCGTTTACCTTCATACAGCCAGTTTGAATACAGGCCTCGGCATTATACAGAACGGCTGGGCGAAAAGGATAAAGGTGACAAAAGAATAAAATTCAATCGAAGCAGTTTCAACCGGAATCCCAACATTTTAGGACAATTGAGAAGACAACACACAGATTCCACCCAAAAATCCACCTTGATCAGTTCACTTATCCGTATAGCTTTAATTCTTCTCTTTGTTGCGGTCTGTTACTATCTTGCTGTTTCCATGGGTTTACTATGGAAAATGTTTTAATAATCCACTTACAATAAAATAAAGACATGTCGGATGTTATTCGCCTGCTTCCTGAATCTGTTGCCAATCAAATTGCAGCAGGAGAAGTTGTTCAGCGTCCGGCTTCGGTGGTTAAAGAATTACTGGAAAATGCACTGGATGCAGGTGCAAAAAGTATTAAGCTAACTATAAAAGAAAGTGGAAAGTCTTTTATCCAGATTGTGGATGACGGAAAAGGAATGAGCGATACTGATGCGCGTTTATGTTTTGAACGACATGCCACCTCAAAGATAAAAGAAGCTAAAGATCTGTTTAGCATCAGGACCATGGGATTTCGCGGAGAAGCACTGGCTTCCATTGCCTCCGTTGCTTCCGTGGAATTGCGCACCCGGCAACAGGGAGATGAAACAGGGACATTAATTATCATCGAAGGTGGAGAACTAATCACTCAGGAACCTGTTGCCACTTCACCCGGAACAAGTATTATTGTCAAAAACCTCTTTTTCAACATTCCGGTCCGAAAAAATTTTCTTAAATCGAATAATGTCGAATACAAACAGATAGTAGAAGAATTGATTCACGTAGCCATGGCATTCCCTGAAATTTCTTTCATTATGTCCAGTGAGAAGGTGGAAATTTATCATCTGATTAAGGGAAGTTTGCGCAACAGGATCATTGGCATTTTCGGTAAAAAATATGATAATTACCTGGTTCCGGTGAATGAAGATACTCCTTTGGTAAGAATAAGCGGTTTTGTCGGGAAACCCGATGCTGCTAAAAAAACACGCGGAGAACAGTATTTTTTTGTCAATAAACGCTTTATCCGAAATCCTTTTTTCAATCATGCGGTGGTCAATGCTTTTGAGGGGCTAATTCCTGGAGACAGTTTCCCCTTTTATGTTCTTTTCTTCGAAATTCCTTACGAAAAAGTGGATGTAAATGTTCATCCTACCAAAACAGAAGTAAAATTTGAAGAAGAGAAGGAAATTTACATGATTCTCAAAGCCACTGTTAAAAAAGTCTTAGGGCAGGTTCATTTTGCACCAACGCTCGATTTTGAGCATGAGTCCTTTTTAAATAATCTGAGAAAACTGGAAAATGATAAAATAAGTGATGATTTAAAACTGAGAGTGAATGTGGGAACGAGCTCCCCTTCAGGAAGAATACCTATTCCTTCTGCTCAAAAAAGCTCCGAAAAAGATTGGAAAGAATTGCTGAAAATTCTTAACCACGAGACGGAGGAAAAGGTCCCCCGCCATGAAGAGTCAATGCAGCACGTGATTCCGGGTTTGGGTGTCGAAAAGGATTATGAAGAGAATTTTTCACGACAGGATAACAAGTTGATTCAGGTTCATCAAAAATATATTTTTACTTCCATTCATTCCGGTATTATGCTTATTCACCAGCAGTATGCCCACCAAAGGGTGCTTTTTGAGGAATTCATGCAAAATGTTCAAAACAAGGATACTCCCAGTCAAAAACAAATTTTTCCTGAAGCTATTGAATTCACGGAAGGTGATTTTCAGATCATGAATGAACTCAAACCTTTGCTGGAAAAAATGGGCTTCATGATTGAAGAATTTGGAAAGAGGACTTATCTTTTCAATGGCATTCCAACCAACCTTAAACAAATCAATTCCAAGGAATTTATTGAGGAGCTTCTCGAAGAATATAAGAGTAATTTAGGCAATGTTCCTTCCAATCCTCTGGTTTTGTTGGCGCAATCCATGGCTTGCCGTTTGGCCATCAAAGCCGGAGAAATACTGGATAAAGAAGAAATGAGTTTGTTGATTGACAAGCTCTTTGCCTGCGAAAACCCTTACTATTCTCCCAAAGGGAAACCGGTATTTATGAAAATAGATAAAAGTGAATTAGACAAAAAATTTGAATAAACCACTGGCTAACTGGCTGAAAGCAATCCGCCCGCATACGTTGCCGCTGGCATTGTCGGCTGCGGGGATGGGAAATATCACTGCCGCTTTTGAGGATAAGCCTGACCTCGTAATTATCGTATTTTCAATAATTACAGCCATGCTCCTTCAAATCCTTTCCAATTTATCCAACGATTACGGAGATTTCAAACATGGTGTGGACAACTCCGAAAGGAAAGGCCCCCAGCGAAGTATTCAATCCGGTGACATCTCTGTTGAACAAATGAGACGGGCAATTAAGTTGACATTACTTCTTTCCCTGGCCTCGGGTATTTTTTTGCTTTTCTATAGTGTCAGACATATAGGTTGGCTGGCCTTCTTTATCATGCTGGCTATTGGAATAGGTGCAATTTGGGCTGCCCATGCCTATACAGCCTCAAAAAATCCATACGGCTATAAGGGCTATGGCGATATTTTCGTTTTCATCTTTTTCGGTCTTGTTGCCGTTGCAGGCACCAATTTTCTCCATTTCGGACATCTGAAGGTCAACGTGCTGATTCCTGCTTGTGCAGTCGGATTTTGCAGTGTTGGCGTCCTGAACCTGAATAATATGCGTGACATGGAAAATGATGCCTTGTCCGGAAAAATAACCTTTGCCGTCAAACTTGGGTGGGAAAAGGCTCTTTGGTATCACTCCATCATCATTATACTAGCGGCAATTCTGTTTTTCATCTATAGCTATATGCAATTTTCTTTCTCCTGGAAATTGATTTTTTCATTACCCTTACTCCTCTTGTTTTATCATATCTACGACATCCATTCTATTAAATCACATGGTGAACTTTATCCTATGCTTAAAAAATTATCACTTTATATGTTGTTTATAATTGCTATATTTGGTGTTTCACTAATTTTTAAATAAGCTTGAACATGAAAAAGACCATTTACATTTTATTGGCATTGCTGATACTTTGCTCCTGCAGCAAGAAGAAAGTGCCACAGGAAACTAAAGAAATCGAAATTATTGAAGAGGTTCGTGAAGATGATTTTATTGAAACTGAGGATTACGATATTGTTAAAAACAACAGCATATTTGCTTTTAATTTATACAGTCAGGCAGGACAAGGAAGTGACAATTTTTTAATGTCGCCTTTCAGCATTTCAGCAGCATTGGCCATGACCTATGCCGGTGCAAAGCAAATGACTGAAATACAGATGAGTGAAGTACTGCGTTTCACCCGGCATAAGGACCAGGTAAATTATGGATTCAGGGAACTAATTCATGATCTTGAAGGACATCAGTCAGCAGGAGTGAAACTGAATATTGCGAATTCCATTTGGGCACAGGAAGATCATCCTTTTCTTGAAGATTATCTGACCGTACTTAAAAAAGAATTCGGTTCCGAAATGTATTTCACCGATTATAAAGGAAAAACTGAACAATCGCGCCTTTCGATAAACTCATGGGTGGAAAAAAAGACGGAAGACAAAATTAAAAACCTCATCAAAGACGGAATGTTAAGCGCATCCACCAAACTTGTGCTGGTGAATGCCATTTATTTTAATGCCGCATGGAAAACACCATTCGAAAAAGAAAATTCCTACGATGGAGATTTTTACCCCACAAAAAGCACCACTTCTGAAGCACGTTACATGGTTCATGACGAAATTGGCATTCGGTATTTCGAGAATTCCGCACTCCAACTGATCGAATTACCTTATAAAGAAAATCGTTTTTCCATGATCGTAATTTTACCTTCGAAAGATAAAAACATGGCTGATTTTGAAAAAACGCTGACTTTTGATAATTATACCCAATGGTTGAATGAAGCCCGCCCAAAGACAGTAAAGGTTATTTTGCCCAAATTTACCTTCAGCTATGATATGGAACTTTCGGAGCAGTTGAAGTCAATGGGAATGCCGCTTGCGTTCAGCGATGAGGCTGATTTTTCGGGTATGACGGGAAAAAAAGATTTGAAGATTGATAAAGTGGTGCATAAAGCCTTTATAGATGTCAGCGAATGGGGAACCGAGGCTGCTGCTGCAACAGCCGTCATCATGGCTGAAACAACAGCACCTTACCGTCCGGAACCTATACCTGTTTTCAAAGCCGACCATCCTTTTATTTTTATGATCAGGCATAATGAAAGCGGCACTATTCTTTTTACCGGACGTTTAATGAAAAGCTCGAAATCCTGATTTCATGGAAATAGCATTTATTCAATGCGGAGGTACTATTGATAAAGATTATCCAAAAACAAGGGGAGGTTATGGTTTTGAGATTACAAATCCTGCCTGTGAAAAAATTCTTGAGAGGTTAAATCCCACATTCACCTACCAGGTAATTCCCCTCTTTCAAAAAGACAGTCTTGATTTGACCGAACACGACAGGGATAAACTTGCGGAAGTTTGCAATACAATCAATGAGAACTATATTATAGTCACTCATGGAACCGATACCATGATTGAAACAGCAAAACATCTGTCGGTTATAAAAACAAAAACCATTATTCTGACCGGATCCATGAAGCCCGAAAGATTTAAAGATGCCGATGCCGATGTTAACCTTGGAGTAGCTGTAGGAGCAATTTCATTTGTACCGAAAGGGATTTATATCGCCATGAACGGGAAGGTCATCCCATGGGAGAAAGCAGAGAGGCATCCGGAAAGCGGCATTTTCAGGGAAAAGAAATGAAAGCTAGTTTTAAAAAGCAGGTCTTTCACTTCCGTGAAGCGGCTAAAACTTCACGGGACATTCTTTATGAAAAAGAAAGTTATTTTCTCAAAATCCGGGATAATGCATCATCAGGAAGCGGTGAATGTTCATTTATTCGTGGTCTGAGCTGTGACAGGATGGAGAAGTATGAAGACAAACTCGAAGAACTGTGCCGGCATATTGATCACCATGAACAAATAGATTTAACCGATTTTCCAAGTATCCGGTTTGGACTCGAAACAGCCTTACGCGACCTCGCACACCGGGGGGGACACATTATTTTCGACAACGGTTTTCATTCCGGCCAAAAGAAAATACCCATCAATGGCCTGATATGGATGAGTGATTTTCCAAGCATGATGTCACAGATAAAATCGAAAATTGAACAAGGTTTTGAATGTATTAAGATCAAAATCGGGCAGTTCTGTTTTGATGAAGAATTGGACTTTCTGAAAACGGTCAGGCGAAATTATCCCCGAATCAGCTTGCGGCTTGATGCCAATGGCGCATTTGATGCTAAAGACGCTCTGCTGAAGCTTCATCTTCTGTCTGAAATCGGACCGCACTCCATAGAGCAACCTGTCAAAGCAGGACAATGGGAAGAAATGGCTTGGATATGCGAAAAATCTCCGGTAAAAATTGCCTTGGATGAAGAACTTATCGGCATTCATGATGCAGAAAAGCAAAGGGCTCTACTGGATACAATAAAGCCACACTTTCTGGTACTGAAACCCTCCCTTTCAGGAGGTTTCCAAAGGTGTGACCAATGGATCACTTTTGCCCGAAAAAGAAAAATCTCCTGGTGGGGCACCTCGGCTTTGGAATCCAATGTCGGACTGAATGCCATAGCCCAATGGATAAGCGGTTACGACACAGATATTCCTCATGGACTGGGAACAGGAATGCTCTATACCAATAATATCCCTTCTCCATTAAAAGTGCAGAACGGATATATTTATTGGGATGTGAATGAAAAGTGGGGGAATATGGAGTATTAAATCATTTTTTATTTAAACTACTTTTCGATATCGGTTTACCGCTATGCTGAGTACGGCTAATCCATAGAAAAGTAAAATCAGCAAATCTTTATAAATATCCATTAATCCTGAGCCTTTGAGGAGTATCATACGAATAAGTTTCATAAAATAGGCAATAGGATTGATATAATTAACGATCTGTGCCCAGCGGGGCATACTGTCCGTTGGTGTGAAAATCCCGCTCATCATGATGAAAACAATGATAAAAAAGAAGGAACTGAAAATAGCTTGCTGAAAGGTATTGGACGAATTGGAGATCATCAATCCGATGCCCTGAATAACAAGCAGGTAAAGTGCAGCAACCACAAAAAGCAATGCCAGATTCCCAACCATGGGAATATTAAAAATCAGCTTCCCTATGGTCAGGCCAAAACCAAGCATAAAAAGTGCAATTATCCAAAAGGGAAGTAGTTTCCCAATAATAAAATGTGCTTTTCTGATCGGTGTCACATTAATCTGTTCGATATTTCCCATTTCTTTTTCCCTGATAATGTTCACTGCTGATAAGGCCATCCCGATAATGGTCACCAGTAAGACCAGAATAGCCGGCACCATGAATACTTTGTAATTCATGTCGGGATTATACCAAAATGCAGGGATGATATTAATGCTTCCCTGTTCCCCAAGGCCCGGTGATATTCCAACCCGTTGCGTAATAATATCCCGGTTGAATCCGGCAATGATCTGGGTGACATAAGAACTGCCGATCCCCGCAACCGTTCCGTTAATGGCATTGAAAAGCACCTGAACTTTTGCCGTATTTTCACGCATAAGGGATCTTTCGAAACCTGAAGGAATCTGAAGCACCATATCTGCCTTATTATTCTCCACCATGACGAGGGCTTTATCCATCTCAAAGACCATGTCTTTTACGACAAAAAACCGGGAGTTGTTGAATTTGCTGCATAAATCTCGCGATGTTGTACTCAGATCGTTATCAATGATGCACACTTTAATATGCTTTATTTCCATTGTGGCAACATTCACCAGGATTAATAACTGCACCAGAGGAACCACCAATATGATGGGAAGCATCATTTTATTCCGGGAAATCTGGATAAACTCTTTTTGTAATATAAACAATATGGTTTTCATTATTAAAACGAGCTAATTTTCCAATCGTACCTTGAATTTTTTAATACTAATGACCAGCAAAATAATGGTGGCCCCCGCAAGGATGGCTGTTTCTTTCCAGATGCTTAAAAATCCCAAACCTTTAAGCATGACACTTTTCAAAATAATAATAAAATAGGTGGTTGGATTCAGCCAGCATATCCATTTGATCCATAACGGCATATTATCAATGGGGAAAATAAAACCGGAAAGGATGATGGAAGGCAACATTAACCCCAGCATGGAAACAACCATAGCCACAATCTGGTTGCTTGTGGAGGATGAAATGGTAATTCCGATGGAAAGGGCAAGAATAATAAAAAGCATGCTTTCGGCAAGAAGCAATACCACACTCCCCTTTACAGGCAATCCGAATACGAAATTGCTGAGTAAAAGGATAGTGATTACATTGATAAAGGACAAAAGGATATAAGGCGCTACTTTCCCGAATACAATTTGCGCAGGTTTTAGCGGAGATACCAGAAGCACTTCCATGGTCCCCATTTCTTTTTCACGTACAATGCTGACGGAAGTTAGTAATGCGCAGATCAGTACAAGAATCATGGACATGGTCCCCGGAACAAACATATACACCCCTTTCAGTTCCGGATTATACAACATCCTTGATTCGGTAACGATTTGCATGGGCATGGCAACAGCTTTGTTTTCCTTTAAAAGGTAGTCATTAATGATGGCTGATGTGTAAGCGACAACCAGATTTGCCGAGTTTGCATCGGAAGCATCGGCTACCAGATGAATGGACGCTTTTTTTTCTCGCTTTAGTTTTTGTCCGAAACCGGGTTCAAATACGATGACTTCTTTCGCCTGTCCTTTCCTGAAAGTCTCACTGATTTCTTTCTGGCTCTGCAGATACTTTGCAATGATAAAATAATCGGTTGATCCTATTTTATCAATAATCTTACGGGTGACTTCATCTTTGGAGTAATCCAGAATAGCAATCCGGGCATTTTTTACCTCTGTGGTGACCACATATCCAAATAAAATCATCAGGATTACCGGAATCCCGAACAAAATAACCAGAGTCCTGCTGTCGCGGAAAATGTGATACAATTCTTTTTTTACAAATCCTAAAAAATGTTTCATGACCTATTCAGTACCTTCATATTTATATTCGGGATTTCTTGCCAGCTTTATAAAAACCTCATTCATGGATTCCACTTCGAAAATCTGTTTCAGCCGTTGCGGAGTATCAATGGCAGCGATACGTCCTTCCACCATGATTGAAACCCGGTCACAATATTCAGCTTCATCCATATAATGTGTCGTAAGAAAAATGGTTACCCCTTTGTCTGCCGCCTCATAAATCAGGGACCAGAATTGCCTGCGGGTAATGGGATCAACCCCGCTCGTTGGTTCATCCAGAAATACAAGATCCGGACTATGTACCATGGCAACGGAAAAGGCCAGCTTTTGCCTCCATCCCAGAGGAAGGCTGGCTATCAGGACATCTGCAGCTTCCGAAAGTCCAAGTTTATCAATCAATTCTTTGCTTTTCAACCGAATGCTTTTTCTGTCCATACCATAAATACCTGCATAAAAGCGGATGTTTTCCCTGACCGTAAGATCCTCATAAAGCGAGAATTTCTGACTCATATAGCCTATGCTCTTTTTGATCTTATTATGCTGGTGATATACATCATAACCGGCTACATTTGCCATACCGGAAGTGGGTTTTGACAATCCGCACAAAATTTTCATGGCAGTGGTTTTCCCTGCCCCGTTAGCACCCAAAAAGCCAAATATTTCTCCCCTGTAAACATCAAAGTTTAGATTATCGTTTGCAGTGAAATTCCCAAACTTTTTAACCAGATTTCGTACCTTAATGATGGGTGCAGCAGGGTTCATTTTTCTTCCGTCATTAAATCAATAAAACAATCCTCAATATCAGGCTTCGCCTTAAATATGTCTGCTTCAGGATAATCGGTGGCTATGAATTCCGCAATTTGTTCCATGTTCATCTCCTTGTTTTTGGGGATAAAATGCAAATACTGTCCAAAAGGATAAATCTTATCACATTCCGGCATTTTTTCAAGGATATTCAACAAACGATGCGTTTGGTTGGCTTTTATGGCAAAAATGCTTTTGTCGAAGCTTTCAATTATCTGTTCCGGAGTACCTTTTTTCATAATTTTACCTGCCTGAATCAAAGCTACCCTGTCGCACATGGAGGCTTCATCCATATAGGGAGTTGAGACAATTATCGTGATCCCCGCTTCTTTCAGTCGGTACAGCATTTCCCAGAACTCTCTCCGTGAAACGGCATCAACTCCTGTTGTGGGCTCATCCAGAAAGAGAATTTCAGGTTTGTGTATCATGGCACACGAAAGAGCCAGCTTTTGTTTCATCCCCCCCGAAAGAGCACCCGCCCTGCGGTCTTTAAACGGCTCAATCTGACTGTAAATGTCTTTGATCAGATGATAGTTCGCTTTAACGGATGTCCCAAAAATCGTTGCAAAGAAATTCAGGTTTTCTTCAACGGTAAGGTCTTGATACAAAGAAAACGTACCCGGCATATAACCGGCAATTTTCCTGATTTTTTTGTAGTCTTTCACCACGTCATAGCCACATACACTTGCCTTTCCTTTGTCGGGGATGATCAATGAAACGAGAATGCGAAAAAGGCTGGTCTTGCCTGCACCATCAGGGCCTATAAATCCAAACAGCTCCCCTTTGGCGATTTCAAGTTCAATATCACGCAAAGCGTTAATCTCCCCGTAAGATTTCGATAATTGTTCTATGGATACGCAAATAGTCATTTCCCCTTTTTTCAAGAACTTCTGTGTTTTGTCAGATACTTTTGCATATCGCTTAAATTTCG
>Ga0265297_10004629_pt1 | contig 22122 bp, 29 predicted proteins | sample Munlanlwell13791_FD_192502 | JGI IMG/M metagenome (GOLD analysis project Ga0265297, IMG submission 192502) | Leachate microbial communities from a municipal landfill in Southern Ontario, Canada - Leachate well 137-91 | ecosystem: Engineered > Solid waste > Landfill > Unclassified | place... | reverse complement strand
TACACAAGGATCATAGACATTAGGTGCGCTAATATTAAAGTTTTTCATCGGTAGACTCTATCTCATTAATCTGGATTGAACTATCCAATATACCAGATTTGTTACCGATGTATCTCAGCCTCCGCATACTCAAATCAATGACCTTTCGCTGTCATTCCCGCGAAGGCGGGAAGCTACTAATAGTTTTAGGATTTTACTATCGTGGATCCCCGTCTTCACGGGGATGACAAGAGTAAAAAATCTGATGCAGTGAACACTTACTTAGATCACCTTCTGATCTGACAAGTACTTAGCAATATCGTCCAGTGTTAAAACGCCGATCAATTGATTGTGGTCGCGTACTGAAACAAAACTAACCCTACTTGAGATCATTTGCTTTAAAGCATTTAGAACTTTATCTTCCTGTTGTAGATATAAGTTGTTTGTATTTGGTTTCATTATTTCATGAACCCTAATCATGCTTTCTAAATCTTCGGAATTATTGCGGATATCATCAAGCGAGATTGTGCCCACTACCTCGTTATCCATTATTACTGGCAGCGTAATATAATCATACTTTAAAAAATATTCTTCAATTAAATCGTTTATAGTTAAAAACGGGCTAACTGATACAATATTCGGGTTCATTATTTCTTTAATTCTTACTTTTTCCAAAGCCATGTGGATTAATAACTCTAAATAGCTTTGGCCGGCAGCTTGATATAAAAATAGTCCGATCAATATAAGCCATACGCCACCGAAGAAATCAGTTGTGATTCCTCGTAGCACGCCAATAAGAACTATTGTGATGGCAACTATTCTCCCTCCTAAAGTTGCGATGTATGTCGAATTCTTTAAGTTTTTATTGATAGCCCACACGATCGATCGTAAAATTCTGCCGCCATCAAGAGGAAAGCCGGGAAGTAAATTGAAGAAACCCAGGAGTAAATTGATCTCGGCTAAAGTTGAAAAGACTAAAGTAAAATTGATCAAATTTGCATGGCTCCTAAATATTAAATATAAAAGTCCGAATAAAGCTGCTAGTAAAAAGCTGGTCAAAGGACCAATAATTGCGACTTTAAACTCGATTTTAGCATTGGTTGGCTCTTCAAATAACTCAGATATTCCGCCGAAGAGAAAAAGGGTAATCCGATTGACTTCGATGCCATTTCGTTTGGCCACAATTGAATGGGCTAGCTCATGGGTTAAAACAGAGGTAAAAAACAGTAGAGAAGTAACGGTGCCCAGAATAATATTAGTAAAAATACTTGCATGTGGATTGAACGAAGGGAAAAATTGTGCTGCCAGAAGCCAGGTTATTAGAATAAATATTATAAACCAAGAATAGTCGATAAATATTTCGATGCCGAAGACTTTGCCGATTTTAAATCCGTTTGATCTCATAATCATCACTAAGATTAACAGAGGGTTTCTTCTTATTCGTCGTAACTTTGCATAAAGGCATATTTGGCGTTGAATTAGTTAGAGCAAGACATCTTTTTCCTTCATTTTTTATTAAATTTCTGTTATAATTATTTATTATGAAAAAACCGGAATTGATATCTCCAGCTGGAGATATAGAAAAAATGAAAATTGCCTTTATGTATGGAGCGGATGCAGTTTATGCATCCACGCCTGATTTTTCGATGCGCACAAGAGAGGTCGGTTTCACAGAGAAATCGCTCAAAGAAGGCATTAACTACGCTCATAAAATTGGCAAAAAAGTATACTTGACTATTAATATTTTTCCTCATGCAAGCGAAATTGAAGCGCTTAAGCAACATATTCTGAGATCAATAAAACTTGCACCAGACGCATTTATTGTGGCTGATCCTGGAGTGCTCGAGTTTGTTAAAGCTAATACAAATATCCCAATCCATCTTTCAACGCAGGCAAACACAACTAATCAATTGGCGGCAGATTTTTGGCAAAAGCAGGGAGTTAAACGCGTTGTTTTGGCGCGAGAGCTGAGTTTGAAAGATATTGGAATCATCAGCGATGATATAAATTGTGCGTCATCCCAGACTCGATCTGGGATCCAGGCTCTGGATTCCCGCCTTCGCGGGAATGACAATAAAGAGGGCGGGAATGACAATAAAGAGGGCGGGAATGACAATAAAGAGGGCGGGAATGACAATAAAGAGGGCGGGAATGACAAAGTGGAGGGTGGAAATAATTCAATTGAGCTTGAAGCTTTCGTTCACGGGGCTATGTGCATGGCTTATTCCGGTCGTTGTCAGATTTCCAACTATTTAACTGGTCGTGATCCAAACAAGGGCGCATGTATCCAAGCTTGTCGTTTTAAGTATAAAATGTATGGTTTAGAAGAAGAATTTAGAAAAGGCGAGATATTCCCGCTAGTTGAAGAGGAACAGGGCTCATACATTCTAAATTCAAAAGATCTCTGCATGATCGATCACATTCCGGAACTAATTGAAGCTGGAATATCATCATTTAAAATTGAAGGCAGATTAAAGAGCATCTATTATGTTGGTATCATAACCAGAGCGTATAGGAAGGCGATCGATCTATTCTTCGAACAAAGTGAGAAGTATTTAAAAAACAAAAAACTCTTTGTTGAGGAAATTAAAAAGACGTCAAGTCGGGAGTTTACTACTGGATTTTACTTTGGAAAGCCAAATGAGAATACAAATAACTATAAAACTTCTCGTACGAAGGGGAATTGGGGATATGTTGGTTTAGTTAAGTCATATGATGATAAATCAAAAATTGTGAAAATTGAAGCAAAAAACTATTTACCAAAAGGCAGTGAAATTGAAATTGTTACACCTGATCAGGTTATTAAACATAAACTAGATAAAATAATCCACAAGGGCGAAGAGGTCGATGTGGTTCATGCAGGGTATGAGTTTGAGATAGCAGCAGGCTCTGTTGTTCCAGCGAACAGTTTTGTTAGAATGAAATATTTCAGATAAAGGTATAAAATGGGGATAAGATTAGCAATGATTTGCAGGGCGATGCCCTATTGCCATTGACATATTGCATCGCATATGGTATAATTATATTATAATCTGTTGGAGAACGATTCGGTCAATCTGGATCGCCTTGAGCAGATTATCGCTCTAATAAAATCAAAACTGGGTAATACTCAGTAGAGAAATATACCGAATACATCATGGAGGATGCTAAAATGGTAGAGTCGTTTATTAGAGAGTTTTGTCCGGATAACTGGTCAAAGCACATTAGAGTGGCAGCAGCGCTATTTCTGATAGCGGTTACTCTTTACGGAGCAGGTTTGGGTTGGTTTGAAGATATACCAAATCACCCTGATCCGGGATGTGTTACACCTTGCCTTATATGGGCAGCTGCCGTAATGGCAGTGTTGGCAGCAGTTGTTGCCATCGGCGGAGCTGTCATTGGCGCAAAGAAGGAGAAGAAGCAGCGGCCGCTTGTGCGGTCACATACGTTGGATCCTTCTGGTGATCGTTCGGAGCGGATAGCTTCCTAAAACCAGTGTTCCCGAGCGTGATAAACGCTCGGGAACACCCCATTTTCTTCTCATGTGTGAAGCTTGAAAAAAGAATCATCATGAGCAGAGAAAACATTCCAAATACGCTACACGGAGGTGTTGTAATGAAAGGAATGATAAGAAGTTTTGCATTAGAGTACCTTGTATTAGGCATGATAGCAACAACAGTTGCTGCTATCATCAGCGTTTTTTCTCACGGTTGGCCGTTCGTAGTTGCAGTAGCACTGGCTAGTTTATTCTTCCTATCGGCAATAAGACTTTGCTGTCGAAATGTCAGAGTGAGTAATTTTGATTCGCTTGAAGACAGTGAGGAGGTAGAGTATTGAGGAAGTTGATGTATGAGGGCTCATTGACCTTGGGTGCTGTAACTATCAAGTCAATTTGTACAATAGTAGTTACGATCTTGATCTTATCTGTTGCTATTTTACTGGATAAGATCAAGAAAAATGACGAACTTGTAGAAGGCTGGCAAAACTAAATATTGAAAAAGTTAATAACATGATCCTCTTTGCTGTTGTAGCGGAGAGGATTTTTTTGTAGTTTATTGGTAGGATCAGGTGAGCGCAAATTATTATACAAAATTTGGTTGACAGGCAAAGAGCCATTGTGGTATTATTTTATTGAAGAGGGCATTTTTTGTTTTTAACTAAAAAATATCATTTATTAAATTTTAGGAACTCACATGGCACGAGATTATTCATTAGACAAAGTAAGAAATTTTGGCACGATTGCTCACATTGACGCCGGTAAAACCACAGTTACTGAAGGTATTTTGTATATCTCCGGTAAAGTGCATAAGATCGGTGAAGTTCATGAGGGTGAAGCAACAATGGACTGGATGGAACAGGAGCGTGAGCGTGGTATTACTATTACTTCTGCTGCTACAACTGCGTTCTGGAAAGACCACCGTATCAATATTATAGACACTCCTGGCCACGTAGACTTCACGGTTGAAGTTGAACGGTCTCTTCGTGTGCTCGACGGTGCTGTTGTTATTCTTGATGGTAAAATGGGCGTTGAGCCTCAGTCTGAGACTGTTTGGAGACAGGCTGATAAATATAATGTTCCTAGAATGTTTTTCTGCAACAAAATTAACCAAACTGGTGGTGATTTTTACAGAAGTTTGGACTCAGTTCGGGAACGGCTTTCTAAAAACGCTTTCCCAATTCAAATCCCTGTTGGTTTCGAACAAAGCATTAAGGGCGTAGTCGACTTAGTTAAAATGAAAACTTTGATGTATAACGAATATACAGACAAGGCCTTAACTGAAGGCGAAATTCCTGCTGATTTACTCGAAAAGGCAAAAGAATATAGAGAGCAATTGATTGAAAAGGTTGTTGAATATGACGACGCTGCAATGGAAAAATATTTGGGCGGAGAAGAAATTACAGAAGCTGAGCTAAAAGCTTTAATCCGAAAAGCAACTATTACTGGTGAGTTTTATCCAATGCTTGGCGGAGATGGCCGCGGCGTTATTGTATCCGCTCTTTTGGATGCAATTGTTGACTATCTTCCATCTCCATTAGATGTTCCTGCTGCTAAGGGGCATAATCCTAAAACAGAAGAGGAAGTTGAAGTTAAATCTAATGATAATGAACCATTGGCAGCGCTGGCATTTAAAGTCGCTAGTGATCCGTTTGTTGGTAAACTTATATTCTTCCGTGTTTATAGAGGTGTCCTTAAAAAAGGTTCATATGTATATAATGCGACTTCGGGCGAAAAAGAAAGAATCGGCCGAATTGTTCGTTTGCATGCAAACCATAGAGAAGAAGTTGATGAAGTTTTTGCAGGTGAAATTGCAGCTGCGGTTGGTCTTCAGAAGACTACAACCGGAGACACTCTATGCGATCTAAATGACCATGTAATTCTTGAGAAAATTGAATTTCCAGAACCAGTTATTGATATCGCAATTGAGCCAAAAACCAAAGCAGATCAGGAAAAAATGGGTATTGCTCTTCAGAGATTGGCCGAGGAAGATCCAACTTTTCGTGTCCGCTCAGATGAGGAAACTGGTCAAACTATTATTGCTGGTATGGGCGAGCTTCATCTCGAGATTATTGTTGATCGAATGAAACGTGAGTTTAAAGTCGAAGCCAATGTTGGTCAACCTCAGGTTGCATTCCGTGAGACTTGCCGCAAAGAAGTTAATGAAGAAGGTAAATATATTCGTCAGACCGGTGGCCGAGGTCAGTATGGTCATGTTTGGATTAAAATTACCCCTCAAGAGTCAGGTGCTGGATTTGAATTCGTCAACAAGATTGTTGGCGGCGCAATTCCAAAAGAGTTCATTAATCCTGTACAGGCTGGTGTTAAGGAAGCCATGGAACGGGGTGTCATTGCTGGATATCCAGTAGTTGACGTTGCAGTTGAACTTTATGATGGTAGTTTTCATGATGTTGACTCTTCTGAAATGGCGTTTAAAATTGCAGGTTCAATGGCGTTTCAGGAAGGTTTTAAGAAAGCTGATCCGGTCATTCTTGAGCCGGTTATGAAAGTTGAAGTTGTTACACCAGAAGAATCAATGGGTGATATTATCGGCGATCTTAACTCAAAGAGAGGTCAGGTTCACAAAATGTCTGATCGGGGTAATCTCAAGGTTATAAATGCTGACGTTCCTTTGGCTTCAATGTTCGGTTATACGACCAATTTAAGATCAATGTCGCAGGGACGAGCTTCTTCAACGATGGAATTTTCACATTATGCTGAAGTACCACCACATGTAATGAAAGAGATTATTGAAAAACGAAGTAAATAAGTGGTCAGTTGTCAGTAAATCAGTGCTCGGTAAAATACCGTAAAACTGAGAAGTTACAACTGTTTCGCTGATTTACTAATAAATATTGCAAATATTATATTAATTTGTTATAATCAATCGGTAAATAAATAAAATAATATCGTTCGAGGTGAAAGCCGAGAACTTCTCAGCCGATAAGTCGGCTTCGAAGAATAAATTAAATAGGGAGTACAAATGGCTGCAGAAAAATTTGAAAGAACCAAGCCGCACGTAAATGTTGGTACTATCGGTCACGTTGACCACGGTAAGACAACTTTAACCGCGGCTATTACTCACGTCCTTGCTAAAAAAGGCATGGCTGCTGAGAAGAAATTTGAAGATATCGATAACGCTCCAGAAGAGCGCGATCGTGGTATTACTATTGCTACCTCACACCAAGAGTATGAGACAGCAAAAAGACATTACGCTCACGTTGACTGTCCAGGGCACGCTGACTATGTTAAAAACATGATCACCGGTGCTGCTCAGATGGATGGTGCAATTTTGGTTGTATCAGCTGCTGATGGACCTATGCCTCAAACAAGAGAGCACATCCTTCTTGCAAATCAGATTGGTGTTCCAGCAATCGTTGTTTACCTAAACAAATGCGATATGGTAGATGATCCAGAACTTTTAGATCTTGTTGAAATGGAAGTTAGAGAGCTTTTGACAAAATATGAATATGACGGTGACAACGCTAAGATTATTCGTGGTTCAGCTCTTAAGGCTTTGGAAGATGATGCAACTTATTCAAAATCAATTGAAGATTTGATGGATGCAATTGATGAAGCTATTCCAGAACCAAAGAGAGAGATCGACAAGCCTTTCCTAATGCCTGTTGAAGATGTATTCTCAATCAAAGGACGAGGAACTGTTGCAACCGGTAGAATTGAGCAGGGTATTGTTAAAATCGGCGATGAAGTTGAAATCGTTGGTATCAAAAAGACCACAAAAACAGTTGTAACTGGTGTTGAAATGTTCAAGAAACAACTTGATCAAGGTCAAGCTGGCGACAACGTTGGTCTTTTGATTCGCGGTATTGAAAGAGAAGATATTGAGAGAGGTCAAGTTTTGGCTAAACCAGGATCAATTACTCCTCATACTGAATTTGATGCTGAAATTTACGCTTTGACCAAAGAGGAAGGTGGACGACACAGCCCATTCTTCAAAGGTTACAAGCCTCAGTTCTACATTAGAACAACTGACGTGACCGGTGAAATCGAATTTGATCAGGAAATGATCATGCCTGGCGATACAGCGACTGTTAAAGTTAAGCTTATTCAGCCTATCGCTATGGATGAAGGTCTTAAATTCGCTATTCGTGAAGGTGGTAAAACAGTTGGTGCTGGTGTCGTAACAAAAATTAATAAATAGTTTACTGAAGCATCCTTTCCCGATCAATCGGGGAGGGATCTTTAGTGAGTTATTAAAATAACCAAGAAACAAGAGACAAGAAACAAGCAAGCTCCAATATTCAATAATCAATATCCAAATATTTGGTAATTGAGGTTTGGAATTTGAAATATTGTTTGGTAATTGTATCTTGCAACTTGTAGCTTAAGAAAAATATGACTGAAAAAAGTGCAGTAAAACAGAAGATTAGAATTAAGTTGAAAGCTTATGATTATCGAATAATCGATAAATCAGCACAGCAGATCATTCAAACCGCAATTCGTTCAGGTGCAGAAGTTGCAGGACCCGTTCCGCTTCCAACCGAGAAGCATAGCGTAACTGTAATTAAATCACCTCACGTTCACAAAGATTCAAGAGAACAGTTCGAAATGCGTGTTCACAAAAGATTGATCGATATCTTAAATCCTACTTCCAAAACAATTGATAACCTGATGGGCCTTGACCTTCCACACGGCGTTGACATTGAGATAAAAATGTAGTAAGCTGCTTGTATACCAAGCAATTGCTTGTTCCTCAATATGTGGGTCAAAGATACCGTTTCAACTAGTATCAAGTATCAAGTAGCTAGTATCAAGGAAAAAAAGGAATTTGATAAATAATTCCAAAATATCCTTAATACTTAATACAAAATACTTAATACTAATTGGGGTGGGTCTGTGGCTATTCTATATTTGTGAGTAGTGAGCTGATAAATTGCAATTTGCAATTTATTGCTTGCCACTTACGGCATAAACCTTTGACAATATAAAATGTCCGCATACAATGTTGCGCGAAACATCTGCAACTGTGCGGAAATGGGCGACTACCGAACTTTCAATAACTTAATAGTTTTTTGAGAAGATCTTGGACAATAGTCGCCCACCTGTTTGGTTGCCTTTGGCGACCGCTGCCGAATGGCATAACCTGTAAAAAGGTATTTTCTCTAAGACAATAGAGAAGATTAGTGTCATTCGGCAGCCAAAATTTCCTAGCGGGAAGGACGCGAAATATCGCGCCCTTCCCGACCACCCCACTAAATGTAGTCCAGACTTCAGTCTGTGATTCACAAGCTAAAGCTTGGACTACAAACTGAGGAATAGATCCTGAAACAAGATGCAGATCCCTCGGCTTCGCTCGGGACGACTATGTCGGTTCAGGATGACAAATTAGTTTGATTAGTTATCCGTAATATTGGTTATATTAGCCATCTGTATTATTAGTGAGATCTGTAATCTGTTGTTTTATGAAATTTATATTAGGTAGAAAAATTGGAATGACAAGAGTATTCGACGATGAAGGTCGAAGTTTTGCAGTAACTAAAATTGCTGCTTTGCCTTGTGTTGTATCTCAGATTAAGGACAAAGAAAAAGACAAATATAAAGCAGTTCAAGTTTCCGCCTATAAAGGCGAGACCTCGCCCAATAAGGGCGGGAGTGCCAAAAAGATTGTAAAAGTTGCCGAATTCAAAGAAACAAGTGTTAAAAAATATAAAGCTGGCGATGAAGTTACCACAAAACAGTTCAAAAAAGACGAAACAGTTACAGTTGAAGGCACAGGCAAAGGCAAGGGTTTTGCTGGTACAATCAAAAGACACGATTTTGCTCGCGGACCAATGAGCCACGGTAGTAAAAACAAAAGACAGCCAGGTTCGATCGGTGGTGGATATCCGGAAAGAGTTGTTTTGGGCCGAAAAATGCCAGGTAGACTTGGTGGCGTAACAGTTACAGTTAAAAACTTGCGCGTTGTTGATGTTGATGATCAATTCATCCTAGTTGCCGGCAGTATCCCAGGAGCAAACAAGTCAATCGTAAAAGTTTATGGAAAAGGCGAAAAAGCAGAAGAAATTGTAGATCACGCAGCAGAAGAGGAAAGATTGGCTCAAGAGAAAATGATGGAAGCTGACAAGGAGGCTAAGGAGGAAAAGAAGGAAGTTACTAGCGAGGTGCAGCCAAGTGAAGAGGCTGGAGAGAAAACAGAATAACAATTGTTATATTGCTGTATGGCTGTATTGCTAGCGAGCAACAATAAAACAATAAAACAATAAAACAATGAAAATAAATGTTTACAACCAAAAAGGTGAGAAAAAAGAAGATTTGACAGTGTCAAAGATCTTCGATGTTGAGGTCGGAAGTAAAGCTGCAACATTATATATCAACTATTTGCGTTCAGCACTCAGATTTCCAGTTGCGAACACAAAAAATAGAGGCGAAGTATCTGGTGGCGGTAAGAAACCTTGGAAACAAAAAGGTACCGGCAATGCTAGAGCGGGTTCAAGCCGTTCTCCTCTGTGGGTTGGTGGTGGCGTTACTTTTGGCCCTAACAATGACCAAAACTTTCACAAAAGAATTAACTCTAGAGAGAAAAGAAGAGTTATACTTGGATTGATAGGGGAGTTGGTTAGAGACAAAAAAGTTTCTGTGCTTGAAGATTATAAAGCTGATGCTCCAAAAACCAAAGAAGCAGCCACTTTATTAACTAACCTGAAGGCAGAGGGAAAAGTTTCAGTTATTCTATCTAAAGAAAATGGAAATGCAAATTTGGCTTTCAGAAATATTGCCGGTGTTAAGGTGATGAGTCCATCAAAACTTGATATGATTTACCTTACAACTTCAGACAGCGTAGTTGTTTCCAAAAGTGCAATGGCGCAGTTGGAAGAAATTTTTTCAGCTAAAGACAAAAAAGCAGAATAATGAATAATTTATTAAAAAAAGTATTAGTATCAGAAAAAAGTTTTAGCGATGCCGCTCAGGGCAAATATACTTTTATTGTTGATAAAAACGCCAGTAAAGATTCAGTAGCGAAAGCTTGTGAAAGCCTATTCAATATTACTGTGCTATCAGCTAATTCGATGAATTATAAAGGAAAAGTCAAAACCACAAAACGGATTAAAGGCAAACGATCGGATTTCAAAAAAGTCATTTTGACTCTAAAATCTGGAGATAAAATAGATTTATTTGAAACAGAAACAGCAGAGAAGAAGCAAGATGCAAAAGACAAAAAACAAGTAAAAAAAGAAGTAAAAGAGTCAAAAGAAGCAACTGTTACGGTTAAAGAAAAAGGTAAGAAATAATCAAGATAACAGAATACAGATAACAGATAACAGCAGGACGCTGTGTACTGTCAACTGTCAAACTGTATACTAACAAGATGGCAATAAGAATTATAAAACCTACTGGAAATGCAAGAAGACAAATGAGTGTGACTAATTTTTCTATGCTTGATAAAAATAGCAAAAGAGAAAAAAGTTTAACTTTTGGCATCAAGAGAAGTTCCGGTAGAAATGACGCTGGCCAGCTCGTTGTTAGACGAAAAGGCGGCGGAGCCAAAAAACTATACAGAATAGTTGATTTCTCAAGAGTTGAGCATTTGGGCGAAAAGGCAACAGTTTTAGGCATTCAATACGATCCAAACCGAAGCGCTCATATTGCATTAATTCAATACGAATCAGGTGAAAAATCTTACATTATAGCCCCAGCTAATCTAGAAAAAGACAAAGAAATTGTTTGTGATGAAAAAGCGCTTGTTAAGATTGGCAACCGCATGAAAATAAAAAATATTCCCGCTTCAACTCAAATTCATAATGTTGAATTGGTGAATGGTAAAGGTGGTCAAATTTGCCGAGGTGCCGGAAGTTTCGCAACACTATTGGGTGTTGACGGTAAATATGCCCAGCTTCGAATGCCTTCGGGCGAAGTCAGAAAGGTTTTGGCTGAAAATTTTGCAACCATTGGGATTGTTTCCAACGGAGATCACAATAACATCAAAATCGGAAAAGCAGGCAGAACACGACTTATGGGCAGAAGACCCTCTGTTCGTGGTAAAGCAATGAACCCTTGCGACCATCCACATGGTGGTGGTGAAGGCGGTACTTCAATCGGTATGTCTCATCCAAAGACTCCATGGGGAGCACCAGCGTTGGGTCCACGTACCAGAAACAAGAAGAAGGCCGGCGCGTCACTTGTTTTAAGTAGGAGAAAGAAATAATGTCCAGATCACTCAAAAAAGGCCCTTTTATCGATGAGAAGTTGATGAAAAAGGTTGCAAAAGCAAATTCTACCCACGATAAAAAGCCAATTAAAACTTGGGCAAGATTTTCAACAATAACACCTGAAATGGTCGGCATTACTTTTGGAGTTCATAACGGCAAAGATCATCTTCCAGTATTTGTAGTTGAAGATATGGTCGGACACAAGCTAGGAGAGTTCTCTCCTACAAGAAAATTCAGAAGCCATGGCGGCAAGATGGCTAAAGAGCAAGCTAAGGGTAAGTAAATAAGAAAGGACAGATTACAAATCAGACGAATAATACAAATTACGAATAGAAACGAATATTAGTATTATCTGTATAATTAGTCATCTGTTGTTGAGAATGGAAATCAAAGTTAAAAGTTCATATTTAAGAGTTTCTCCACGCAAGGTAAGACCTGTTTTGCATGGTTTAAGAGGCGAAATTGCACAGGATGCTTATGTGGCTCTTAGTTTTACCAATAAAAAAGGTGCTGCGCTTTTGGCTGCGCTTTTGAAGTCAGCGATTGCTATTGGCAAAGAAAATGATCTTGAACTGGAAAAATTATATATCAAATCGGTCTCATGCTCTGAAGGCCCACGATTGAAGAGAAGACAAATCAAAGCAAGAGGACGATCTGACGCAATAACAAAGAGAATGAGCCATTTAAACCTTGTTTTAAGCGATACAGTAATAGAAAATACGAAAAAAGAAGAAAAATCAGGACAAATAGCGAATAAAGCGAATAAAGCAAAATAATAATACAGATATACAGATCACAACAAGATATACAGATATGCAGATAATAAATCTGTATAATCTGTAAATCTGAGAAAAATCTGTATAATCCGTATAAAGGAAAATATGGGACAAAAAGTCAATCCAACATCAATGCGTTTAAAGATCAACGAGACATGGAAATCTCTCTGGTTTGGCGGTCAGAATTATACTGATTATCTGATTTCTGATTTAAAGATAAGAGAGCTTCTGAGCGCAAAATTGAAGGATGCTTCAGTCTCGAGCATTATTATCAGTCGAGACGCGAATAAAGTAACCATCGACATTCATTCAGCAAGACCAGGTGTAATTATCGGTCGCGGTGGAGCTGGCACGGACGAATTAAAAAAGCTATTACAGAAAAAACTTGTAAATCGAGTTCAGATCAACATAGTAGAGGTTAAAAAACCTGATGCGGATGCAGCAATCATTGCACAAAATGTAGCTTCAGCAATAGAACGACGAGTTCCTTTCCGTAGAGCAATGAAACAATCTATTGAAAAAGCCAGAGAAGCGGGTGTCAAGGGTATTAAGATAGTGGTTGGCGGTAGATTGAATGGTGCTGACATTGCCCGATCAGAAAAGAATTCTTATGGCACAGTCCCATTATCAGTATTTAAAAATAATATCGAATACAAGCATATCCAAGCTCATACCACATTCGGTGTAATCGGTGTCAAAGTATGGGTGTTTAAAGGGGAAAAGAAAGAAATTAAATAAGATAGTCGTTGGTAGATCGGTAAATAATTTACAACTGATTTACTTCCAACTGAGAACTGAGAAAAAACCATGTTAATGCCTAAAAAAATGAAATTTAGAAAGCAGCAAAGAGGATCAAATCGCGGTAATTCAAGCCGCGGCAACGTTCTTTCATTTGGTAAGTTTGGCATTAAATCGCTTGAGGGTGGTTGGATTTCGGCCAGAGAGATTGAAGCTGCAAGACGAGCAATGACAAGATATATTAAGCGTGGTGGCGAGGTATGGATCCGTGTTTTTCCAGACAAGCCCGTCACAATGACATCGCCGGAAGTTCCTATGGGATCTGGTAAAGGCGCAGTTGATCATTTTGTAGCTGTAATCCAGCCTGGAAGAATTTTATTTGAAATGGACGGAGTTACAGGTCCTGTTGCTAAAGAGGCTATGCGATTGGCACAGCACAAACTTTCTGTTAAGACCAAATTCATTAGCAAGGAGGAAGTATGAAAATACAAGAACAATTAAAGAAATTTCGGGCAATGAATGATTCCGAACTTGCTTCAGAATTGAAAAAAATAAAAAAAGAACTTGCTTTAGCTTCTTTAAAAGTTAAGGTAGGCAAGTTGGATGATATTTCACAAGTAAATAAAATTAAGAAAAATATAGCCAGAATTAATTCCGTTACAGTCGAAAAACTATATGGAGCTGAAAATGAATAGCCAAATTACAAGAACAAAAAAAGGCATAGTAGTGTCAGACAAGATGGATAAAACCGTCGTGGTTTCAATCGATCGTGTTAAAGCACACCCGCTTTACAAGAAAAAATATACTGTAAGTAAAAAATACAAAGCTGATGATCAGGAAAACCAATATAAAATTGGTGACGTTGTTGAGATTGTTTCAGTTAAGCCGATCAGCAAAGATAAAAAGTATAAGGTATTAAGGAAGGTTGCGTAATGATTCAGCCGGGAACAAGATTAAAAGTTGCAGACAATACAGGGGCGAAAGTAATTGAGTGTATTACTGTTCTTGGACGTACAAAAAGAGACGCAGCCAAAGTCGGTGATATAATTTCAGCTTCAGTTAAAAGCGCAATTCCACGAGGTACAGTAAAGAGAAAAGAAGTTGTAAAAGCTGTTATAGTTCGCCAAAAAAAGCAGATTTCACGGGAAGATGGTTCGTATATCAGTTTTTCAGAGAATGCAGCAGTAATAATCGATGAAAATGGTAATCCACGAGGAACCCGTATATTTGGGCCAATTCCAAGAGAATTACGAAGAGGATACATGAAGATCATCTCTTTAGCACCGGAAGTATTATAGAAAGGACAGATTACAAATCAGACAAATAATACCAATAAGAAAATTAAATCTGTATTATTCGTAAAATTAGTCATCTGTAGTTTAAAATGAAGATAAAGAAATCAGACAATATAATGGTTATTGCAGGCAAAGATAAGGGCAAAACCGGTGTGGTTGAGCGTGTTTTTCCTGCTATGGGCAAAATAGTTGTTAAAGGAATTGCTTTAGCAAAGAAACATGTTAAACCCAGCAAAAAAAATCCTCAGGGTGGCATAATAGATATTAACCAGAAGATTTTTGCTTCAAACGCAATGGTAGTCTGCCCAAGCTGTGGCAAACCAACCAGAGTTGGGTATATTATTTCGGATAAGAAGAAAAGCAGAATATGCAAAAGATGTAATCAAAGTATTGAAGGTGGAGCTAAATAATGGAAAAACTTGTCGAAAAATATAATAAAGTTATCATTCCCGAGCTTAGAAAAGAGCTTTCGAAAAAAAACATTATGGAAGTGCCAAAACTTACCAAAGTTGTAGTTTCTTCTGGCGTGGGTGATTTTAAAGAAGATGACAAGGCCGTCGCTAAGATTTCCGCTGAGCTTTCAAAGATTACAGGTTTAAAACCAAAGATTAACCGCTCAAGAAAAGCAGTTTCAGCTTTTAAGCTTAGAATTGGCCAGCCAGTTGGGCTTACGGCAACTCTTCGCGGAGAGAAAATGTATGATTTTCTTGATCGATTAGTTAGTGTAGCTTTCCCCCGAGTTAGAGATTTCCGTGGATTATCAAAAAAGTCATTTGATGGCCAAGGTAATTATTCGATCGGAATTAAAGATTATTCTATATTTCCTGAGATTAAATATGAAGACGTCACGACCCCATTTGGTTTTCAGGTTAATATAAAAACGAATTGTAAAAATGATGAAGACGCTCGAGCACTTCTTGTAAAGCTCGGTTTTCCATTTGAGAAAAAATAACCGGATATAGGAGATACAATGGCAAAAAAATCAATGATAGCAAAAGCAAATAGAAAACCGAAATATTCGTCAAGAATTATTAGACGTTGTAAAATGTGCGGCCGACCAAGAGCATACATCAGAAAATTCGGTCTTTGCCGTATATGTTTCAGAGAATTTGCTTCAAAAGGTGAAATTCCAGGAGTAACAAAATCAAGTTGGTAAATAAGATAAGTTAATCAGTAAATCAGTTGTAAGTAAATCAGAGCCTACAAAAATGGAGGCTGATAACCAAAACTGGTAACTGATAGCTAAGGATAATATGACAGATCACATTGCAGATTTATTGGTTAGAATTCGAAACGCCTCAATGGTAAGAAAATATGAGGTAGAATTACCTTTTTCAAAGATGAAGGAAGCTATTTTGACGATTCTGGAAAGAGAAGGCTTTGTAAAAAATATTGAAGTGATTGAAGAAGATAAGAAGAAAAATATTAAATTTCGAATTTCCAGTACCAAATTGCCAACCCATGTTAAACAAATCTCAAAGCCTGGTCAAAGAATTTACACTAAGAGTAAAGATATTCCTAATCCGCTTCGTGGCTTCGGGCTTGTAATAATTTCAACTCCTAAAGGTGTGATTACCGCAAAAGAAGCAACAAAATTAGGGTTGGGCGGCGAATTAATCTGTGAAATATGGTAAACAAGCAGTCAGTAAATCAGTAGTCGGCAAATCAGCAAATAACTTTCAACTGATTTACTTGCAACTGACAACTAAGGAAAAAAAATGAGTAGAATTGGAATTAGACCAATAAAAATTGAAGAAGGTGTTTTAGTGGAAATTACTCCATCAAGAGTGATCACTAAAAAAGATCAAAGCCAGATGGAACTGGAAATTCCCACAGGAATTACTGTTAAACAGGATAGTGGCAATCTTTTTGTTACGAGAAAAGATGATTCAAAAGATTTAAGATCAAAGCACGGATTGATTGCTAGGTTATTAAAAAATATTATTACCGGTGTTAATGGTGGATTTACTCGTGAACTAGAGTTCAAAGGAACTGGTTATAGAGCTTCGGTAAATGGCGAAATACTTACACTGAACATGGGTTATTCTCATGAAATTAATATAACAATCCCTGCAGATATTACCGTAGCAGTTAAGAAGAATATCATTCTTCTTTCTGGAATGGATAAAGAAAAAATTGGCGGACTTGCTTCAAAAATTAGAGAAGTTAGACCACCTGAAGTTTATAAAGGCAAAGGTATTAAATATAAAGAAGAGTTAATCAGAAGAAAAGCAGGCAAGAAAGCCGCTTCATAATAGAAAGGACAGATCACAAATCAGACAAATAATACTAATAACCGAAACTCAATCTGTATTATTCGTAAAATTAGTCATCTGTTGTTTACATGGCGCAAGAATTCAACAAAAAATTTATTGGCACAGAAGCCCGACCAAGAGTGTCTGTTTTTCGGTCAAATGCAGCAATTTATGCTCAGGCTATTGATGATGCTACCGGTAAAACGATCGTTTTTGCCTCTTCAAAAGAGATCAAGGAAAACGACAAGCCTGTTCAAAAGGCTTTGCTCTGCGGTAAGCTTCTAGCCCAAAAGGCAAAAGACAAAAAGATTGAAAAGATTATTTTTGATAGAAACGGATATCGATACCATGGAAGAGTGAAATCTTTGGCTGAGGGTATGCGCGAAGGTGGATTAGTATTCTAAATAAAAATGGATAGCAAATTTGAACCAATAGCGAATATACGAATAATTAGTAAATTAGCCATTAGTACACATTAGTCATTCATTTGTGAAAAATAAAGGATAAATATGACAGCAGTAGAAAAAAATATAATGAGACCTAGAGGCTCTTTCGAAAAAAGAGAGCCAAAGGAATACGATGAAAGAGTAATTGAAATCAATCGTGTTTCTCGTGTTGTAAAAGGTGGACGCAGAATACGATTTCGAGCGTTAGTTGTTATTGGTAATCATAACGGCAAAATCGGAATGGGTATTGCTAAAGCAACTGAAGTTTCTGAAGCTGTCAAAAAAGCTACTGCTCTAGCGAAAAAGCATGTAGTTTTAGTCCCTATAATTAATGGTACTATTCCACATGAGACCATTGTTAAACATGGAGGAGCAAGGATCTTACTAAAGCCGGCAACTGAAGGTACTTCAATTGTTGCAGGTGGAAGCATTCGCTCTGTTGCAGATTTGGTTGGGATTACAGATCTTCTAAGTAAATCTTTAGGTAGCTCAAATAAGATCAACAGTGTTACAGCTACCATCAAGGCTCTATCTTCCTTTAATCCCGACATTGTTGCTAAGGTAAGAAAAGCTCATGAGAATTCCAAGCCAAAGGGTGAACCTGTAGCAATCAAAAAAGATGAAGTAAAAGTTGAAGAAAATAAAAAAGAAGTTTCTGAAGAAAAAAGTGTTATAAAAAAGACAGTAAAAGACAAAAAAGCCGCAGCTAAGAAAAAGTAATAAAAGGACAGATTACAAATCAGACAAATAATACTAATAAGGGAAACTGAAAATTTGTATTATTCATAAAATTAGTCATCTGTTGTTAAGCTATGAAACTAGAATCAGTACAAACTAAGAACAAAAAAAGACCAGGCAGGGGCATTTCTTCCGGTCAGGGCAAAACTGCAGGTCGTGGCACAAAGGGTCAAAAGTCACGAAGTGGTTTTAATATTCCTAAACGTCACGAGGGTGGTCAAACTCCTCTTTCCATGAGATTGCCAAAATTGCCTGGATTTAAGTCATTTAAGAAAAAGGCGACTATTGTATCTCTTGATCATATTTCAGCGATGTTTAAAGACGGCGATGTCGTTTCTGTCGAGGCTTTGGAAAACAAGGGGCTTATTAAAAAAGGTGAAAAAGCTAAGATTCTAAATAACGGAAAATTGACTGTGAAGGTGTCGCTTGGTAAAGACGTAAAAGTCTCTGAGAACATAGTAAAGCTTTTTGTGGAAAATGTTCCAGCAGTAAAAGAAGACAAAGCTCTTAAGGCAAAGAAAGATGCTGCACCTGTAGAAAAAGCAGTTAAAGAGGCAGTAAAAAAGCCCGCTGCTAAGAAAACTGCCAAGTAAATCGAAAGTTAATCATTCTATATTAAATACCCCAGGTTACAAAGGGGTATTTTTTTAAAGAGGGGTTGGAGGGCTGAATAAATACGATTTTGATAAATTGCTGTGCTTGCAAAAGGCTAGATTTCAAGTAAGATTGATTGGTTGTGGTGTTGATCCACAGAAAGAAATATTAATAAATAAAGCGGAGAATATGACCGAAATGATTAAACAAAAACTCAGCGAGTTCCGGTATTCGTTTTTTAGGGAAAAATATCGGTTTGATCAAGGAAATGCTTTTTTGGTATTTTTGAATTTTTCCTTGCTTGTAATGTCTTTAGTAAGACAGAATAACGGTAATCCTAACATGGTTTACTGGTATGTTGTGATGGGTTTCATTGGTACGTGGATATTAGGATATTTTTTAGATAAAATTGTGCGCGTTCAGGATGCTTCAGAAAGAGTGGCTTTTAAACGAAGCCCCATTTGGAAGGAGAATTTTAGTCATCATAAACAAATAAACAAAAAAATCGAAAAGATTAATACTAAAATTGATAATATTCATCATCTAGTGGAAGAGATTAAGCGATTAGAAGATGAGTAATAATTCGTTTATAAGAGCATAAGAATTTTCAAATAAAACCAATCATTGAGCTGGATTCTGTTGTGGTAAATATCGTCGATCGTGAATTTTTACCACAACAGATTTTCTATTTGTGATTATAAATATACATAATTACACTAAAGCTGAAATATTTTGTAGTATCACATATAATATTCGAATTGATTTTAGCGTTTAAATAAGCTAAAGTATAAGCATATTTAAAAAGATCCTGAAACAAGTTCAGGATGACATAATAGAAGATGGATAAACTTGAAAAAATTTGGCGGTTTCCTGATCTGCGCAATAAAATAATCGTTGCAGTAGGTCTTTTGTTGGTGACTAGGATTCTTTCCCATATTCCGCTTCCCGGAGTTGATCTGCAAAGGTTGCAGGTTTTCTTTCAACAAAATCAAGCTTTTGGCCTTCTAAATATGTTCTCAGGTGGAACCATGAGTAACTTTTCTATTATCCTGATGGGCGTTGGACCATATATCACTTCTTCTATTATTTTTCAGCTTTTAGGTATGATTTTTCCTTCTGTTGAACAGATGCAGAAAGAGGAAGAAGGCAAGCAAAAAATAAACCAATGGACAAGAATGGCCACAATTCCATTAGCTCTGATACAGGCCTTTAGCATGCTAATAATATTAAAAAATCAAGGAATTATTCCTCAATGGGATCTATCCAGTCTTTCTATAATGTTAATTTCAGTCTGTGCTGGAACAATTCTTCTTATGTGGATTGGCGAGATAATTTCAGAAAAAGGAATTGGCAATGGTGTATCCTTGATTATTGCGCTAGGTATCCTATCAAGTTTTCCTGAGCAAATTCGTAATACTGCCGCCCTAGTCAGTTCTGGAGATGTTGCCAAAGTAATCGGAGTGTTTTCATTTTTGCTAATCTTCCTCATTACAATCGCTGGTGTTATCTTTGTTCAAGAAGGTCAGAGAAATATTCCTATTTCCTACGCCAAGAGCATGCGCTTTGGAGCTCATGGCGGTGTGTCTAATCATTTACCCATAAGAGTAAATATTGCCGGTGTTATTCCAATAATATTTGCTATGAGTTTATTGGTAATGCCAGGTGTGATTGCAAAATATCTGGAAAATGCCAAGACACCTTGGATCGCTCATAGTGCTACATTTACTGCAAACCTATTTGCTAATCAGGTCTTTTATGGCATCGCATATTTTTTGCTTGTTGTATTGTTTACCTATTTTTATACTTCTGTTGTGTTCAAGCCAAATGAGATTTCAGAGAACTTGCAAAAGCAGAGCGGATATATTCCAGGTATAAGGCCTGGAACTGAAACTAAAGAGTATTTAAAAGCGATCATTACTAGGATTACTTTATTTGGCGCTGTCTTCCTAGGTGTGATTGCGGTGCTGCCGTTTATTGTTCAGTCTATTACCCATATCGATACAATTGTTTTAGGTGGAACTGGAATATTAATTATCGTGTCGGTAGTTGTCGAAACAATGCGCCAACTCGAATCCCAGATTATTATGCATACGTATGATACTTATTAATATAACAAAAGATGGAAAATAAAAGAAAAATTGTTTCATTCATAGGATTACCAGCTTCGGGTAAAGGCACTCAGGCGAGAGTTTTTGCAAAGATGCATAATTTTGATCTTATTGGAATGGGAGATTTAATCCGTGCTGTGTTGGAAGAAAACAAAGGCAGCAGCGATCCATTTATTATTGAAATTAAGAAAAAATATGATGCAGGCGTGCCCCAACCTGATGAGGTGGCTTTTGATCTTTTGAAAAAAAAGCTTTCGACTTTAAATAAAGACGGGGCTGTGTTTGATAATTTTCCTTTCACTGTCAAACAGGCGGAGTTGCTAATTAATTTTGCTAAAGAGAATGACTGGGAGCTGCCTGTTTTAGTCTATATAAAATTAGACCCTGAAACCACAATAGAACGCATTGCTCACCGAAAGATTTGCCCGCAATGTAATCGAATTTACAATAAAAAAGATATTTCGGCGTGTGAAGACTGCGGCGTAGCTCTCATATCTAGAGTAGATGATAACGAAGACATAGCCAGAACTAGAATTGAACACTATGTTCCAAAGATTAATGAACTTGTGAACTACTATAAACAAATCGGGGCGGTATTAGAAGTCAATGGCGAACCGTCGATTGAAGAAGTAACTGTACAAATAGAAAATGATTATGACAAATATCTTAAATAAAGATGAAATTAAACTAATTAAAATCAGCGGTAGGATTCTAAAGGAATCTTTGGATGCGGTTATAAGCGCTGTAAAACCCGGGGTTTCCACACTAAGACTTGATGAAATTGCGTATCATGCGATCAAAGAACGTGGGGCAGAGCCCTCGTTCAAGGATTATGAAGTTAAGGGTAGTGGCCTTTTCCCTTCAACATTATGTGTATCAGTTAACGAAGAAGTCGTTCATGGGTTACCTTCTCTGAGGGTGCTAAAAGAAGGTGATGTTGTATCGTTAGATATTGGTGCTGGATATAAAGGCGTTTATACTGATATGGCAGTTACGATTCCCGTCGGTAAAGTGTCACCGAAAGCAACTAAACTAATAGAAACCACTCGAAAATGTCTCTTAATCGGAATTAATCAGGCGTTTGCCGGTTGCAGAATTGGTGACATTGGTCATGCTGTTCAGGAATATGCCGAAGGTCAGGGCTTTGGTGTAGTTCGGGATTTAGTTGGACATGGAATCGGACGCGAACCACACATGTCTCCTCATATTCCCAATTTTGGCAAAAAAAATTCAGGTCCGGTTATCATGGAAGGTATGGCTTTGGCTATTGAGCCTATGTTAACGGAAGGTGGCTATGATGTTCAGGTCGAAGCAGATGGCTGGACAATAACCACATTTGATGGGTCATTATCCGCTCACTTCGAGCATACAGTTGTAATACTGAACGGCAAGCCTGTAATTGTGACCGCCTAACAGCAAACTGTGCGGAGGCTGAGATACATCGGTAACAAATCTGGTATATTGGATAGTTCAATCCAGATTAATGAGATAGAGTCTACCGATGAAAAACTTTAATATTAGCGCACCTAATGTCTATGATCCTTGTGTAC
>Ga0265297_10004628_pt1 | contig 22126 bp, 23 predicted proteins | sample Munlanlwell13791_FD_192502 | JGI IMG/M metagenome (GOLD analysis project Ga0265297, IMG submission 192502) | Leachate microbial communities from a municipal landfill in Southern Ontario, Canada - Leachate well 137-91 | ecosystem: Engineered > Solid waste > Landfill > Unclassified | place... | reverse complement strand
AACAATAACGCTTCGTGCGAGGTGTAAAATTCCGTCTCGCGGATTTGCGGCGACGTTTCGGACGTGATGTCGCAGGCCGCCATGAAATCCAGCGTTTCGGAAATGCGGTTGGCAAGCTCGCGGTATCGGCTGCCCTGCAGGCTGCGATCCACAAAATCCAAATTCCACTGATGCATGCGGTGCAGGTCGGAATAACCGCCCTGCACGAACGCGCGCAGCAAATTAAGCGTCGAGGCCGATTGATTATAGACCTTGATCATCCTTTCGGGATCGGGAATCCGCGCCTCTTTAATGAATTCGAGGCCGTTGACGATGTCGCCCCTGTAGCTCGGCAGCGTAACGCCGTTCTTTGTTTCGGTGTCTTCCGAACGCGGCTTGGCAAACTGTCCCGCCATGCGACCGACCTTGACCACCGGCAAGCCGCCGCCGTAAATCAGGATGATAGCCATCTGCAAAATGATGCGCAACGTGTCGCGGATGTTGTTCGCGGAAAATTCGGCGAAGCTTTCGGCGCAATCGCCGCCCTGGAATAAAAAGGCTTTGCCTTCCGCGACTTTCGCCAGACGCTTTTTGAGATTGCGCGCCTCGCCCGCAAAAACCAGCGGCGGCAATTTCGCCAGACGCGCCTCGACGTCCTTCACGGCGTCCGCATTCGGATAGGTCGGCAATTGCTTCGCCGATTTCGTTCTCCAGCTGTCCGGCGTCCAGGTTTCTTTTTTCGTCATGATTTTTGCCTGATAGGTTACCGCCCACCTTTAGCGGGCTTTGGTTAATCTTATAATAATGTGGGTGAGAAGCGAGTGAATATGTTCCGGATTACCGGAACCAATAAAAATACCCGTATGCAAAAACGCCGCTGAAAGAAGCGGATCCCAGAGCTTTTGCTGAAAGGGCTTTCGTCGTCATGTTCAAAAAGTAGCAGTCCGACGGGGAAAAATCAATGGGCGTGTTTCTTGCCGAGCGCCGAACAAGGGACTATAAGGACTTTCTTATTTTTGGAGTGTTTTTTATGGGTGTTTCTTTTATTGCCGAACGGCTGTCGCGGATCAAGGCGTCGCCGACGCTTGCCATAACGCGCCTTGCTATGGAAATGAAGGCGGCGGGAAAAGACGTCATCAGCCTCGCGGCCGGAGAACCGGATTTCGACACGCCCGACTTCATCAAGGAAGCCGCGTGCAAAGCCATTGCCGAAGGACAGACGCGCTACACCGCCGTTGACGGAACCCCTGCCCTTAAACAGGCGATTTCAGCCAAGTTCGCGCGCGAAAATAAATTGTCCTACAAGCCCGAACAAATCTCGGTCGGCGCGGGCGGCAAACAGGTCATTTATAACGCGCTTATGGCTTCTCTTTCCCCCAAAGACGAAGTCATCATTCCGGCGCCCTATTGGGTTTCGTATCCGGATATGGTGGCTCTCGCCGAAGGGGTTCCCGTTTTTGTCCCGACCACGGCTCAGAACGGATTCAAGATAACTCCCGCCGATCTTGAACAGGCCATCACGCCGAAAACCAAGTGGCTGATTTTGAATTCGCCATCCAATCCTTCGGGCTGCGCTTATTCGCGCGTCGAGCTGCACGGGCTGGCCGACGTTCTGAAACGCTTCCCGCATGTCCGGATTTTGTCGGACGACATCTACGAGCATCTTCTTTTCGACGATTTTGAATTCGCGACGATTGCCGAGGTCGTGCCCGCCCTTTACAGCCGCACGCTGACCGTCAACGGCGTGTCGAAAGCCTACAGCATGACGGGCTGGCGCATCGGTTACGGCGGCGGCCCCGAAGCTTTGATCAAGAAGATGGGCGAAATTCAGGGACATTCGACAAGCAACCCCTGCTCGATCAGCCAGGCGGCAGCCGTTGCCGCGCTGAACGGCCCGCAGGATTTTTTGAAGGAACGCATCAGGATTTTTCAGGAACGGCGCGACCTGGTCGTCGAGGAATTGAACAAGGTCGAAGGGCTTTCCTGCCGGAAACCCGAAGGCGCTTTCTACGTTTACCCGAGCTGCGAGGGCATTATCGGCAAAAAGACGCCGCAGGCCAAGATTATCAAGAACGACGACGATTTCGCGACCTATTTGATCCAAAACGGCGTCGCCGTCGTTCCGGGCTCGGCGTTCGGAGTCAGCCCCGCCTTTCGTATTTCGTACGCGACATCCACGGAGCTTTTAATAGAGGCGTGCCAGCGTATCGCGCGCGCCTGCGAAAAATTAAGGAAAGTATAGCAATGGATATTCCTTCAGCTTTGCTGCCTACCCGCTACGGGAAATTTGAATTGCAAATTTTTCCCGGCGCGGAAAACATCGAGCACATCGTTCTCGTTAAGGGAACGCCCTCGAACGATTGCCTTGTGCGGCTGCATTCGGAATGCGCGACGGGCGATATTCTGGGCTCTTTGCGCTGCGATTGCCGCGACCAGCTTGAGGAATCGCTGGAGCTGATCGAGAAAGAAGGCGAAGGCCTTTTGATTTATATGCGCGGACACGAAGGACGCGGCATCGGCCTCGGCAATAAAATCCGCGCCTATGCATTGCAGGAGCAAGGCATGGACACCTATCAGGCGAACGTGCATCTGGGCTTTGCGCCGGACGAGCGCGACTATGCGGACGCCGTGACGATTTTAAAACATTTCGGATTGAAGAAGGTGCGGCTGCTCACGAACAACCGCGACAAAAGCGCGGCGCTGGAGCGCGGCGGCGTTGTCGTCAGCGCGGAAGTGCCGTTGTGGACGGGTATCAATCCGCATAACGAGAAATATATCGCTGCAAAGCGGACGAAGATGAAAAAGGCGTAATATTTCTTTATTCTTTCAAAAAAACCTTCCTTTAAAAAAGCAAAAACAAAATCCTTTAAAAAAAACCATCGTGTGCATTCAAATGAATGCTCCCGCGGGATCCTGACGCACGATACATCAAGAGGCTCCAACATTCCTCGCCGATCGGCTCCTTCTCCCCCTTCTGCGCAGTTGAGGCGAAGAGCGCTACCACGGCCGGACAAACCCTCCTTAAGTTCGTATATCGAAGGGTGCGGGAGCCATCATACACTTTCTTGGGAGTAATTCAAGTAAAAAAGAGGAAATATCTATTGTTGGAAAACAAAGGGTTAAGTCCTTTTTTGTGCGGCGCAATGACGAATTATGGGAAAAGTGGGTAAAAAAAGAGAAAAAACCAAATGGGATGCCCGCCTTCGCGGGCATGACGATGGGAGCGACAATGCGACAAAGGCTCCGTGCTGCGATACGGGCGGGCGTGACGATACATTTTATAGCAAACGCACATTCGCGCCCCGCGAGGGGGAGGGAAAAGAAAGAGGGATCGCCGCCGGAGCCTGCCCTCGCGAAGGCGGGGACGGGCATGACGATGGTATTTTCGGGACGATGAATCGCAAAAAAATCGGAGAAATTCTGATTTTGTCCTATCCGGCAGAAGAGCTCTTTTTGGGAAGAGGCCGCACGATCAGGTCGCTCGCGTCTATTTCGCCGCTGTAGATCGCCATCAAGACCGCCGAGACGCGGTTGGAGGCGTTATATTTTTCCATCACGTTACTGACAATCTCGCGCACATAGTTGGGAGAGAGAGACAGGATATCGCTGATCTCGGCATTCGTTTTGCCGCGCGCCGCCCACGACATGACATCCTTTTCGCGCGGCGCCAATTTCGGCAGCGCCTTTTGTTCTCTGCTGCCATTTCTGTGAATTTCGATGAAGCGCGTATAAAACTGATAACTGATGACGTTGAATAACGCGAGCTTCTGCGGCGTCGTGCAATCTTCATAGCTGTCGGATGCCGCCGCAAGACCCGCGATTTGCCCAAAGGGCCCCCGCAAGGGAGCGCAAACGCCATGCTTTAATCCGGCGTCTTCGCCGCCGTTGCGGCAATCCTGCGCGCGCCGCGACTGGAAAAAATCCGACGGGATGGCGTCCCACGCGAACGTTCCGCTGCAAAGATGGCCAAACCTGCGCACCGCGTCAATGTCGGCAAATCCTTTGTCGACATAATACTTCATCCAGTCCGTCGGATAATTGGACAAAAGGCCGTGACCCGCCGGAATGTTGATCGCACTGTGATCCGTTTCAAGACCGAAGACGTAATATTGAAGACCGCATAGTTCGCGCAAACTTTCGCTGAGAAGAGCTTCAAGCTCTTCGACGGTTGTCGCTTCGCTCGAGCGCGTAACAAAATCGAGCAAGTCCATAGCTGAATATTCCCCCCGTCAGAATACAACCATAGGTAGAACCTATCGCTAAGTACGTGAGTCGCTTGCCTTTGTCAAGAAAACGCATACGAGGTTATTAACCCCTACATTTGTAAGGATTTTCCGAACCCCCGTTTAAGCGCATCATTCGTTCACAAGGACACGCGGGGATATAATTTGATTACTCTTCTCTCATTACAGAACATTGGCACGCACGGTCGTTTGTTGCCGGAGATCCTTATGTGCCGGCACAGGAATTTCGTCGCACGTCAAAATTACATGCACTATCCCGTCGGCACGGGCATGGAACACGACGAGTACGACACGCCCGCAACGGCCTATCTGGCGTGGACGAACGCGACGGGAAGAGTATGCGGAACGGCGCGCCTTAACCCGACGGATCGCCCGTACATGTTGCGCGACAAGTTTCCGCACATGATCGAGTACGAACCCCTGCCCCATTCGATACAAATTCTCGAAGGCAGCCGCATTTGCATTGACAACGATCTTCCCAGCGATTTGCGCGTGCAGATCAAGAACGAACTGGTTCTGGCTTATTACGAATATGCCCTTGCCGAAGGCGCGCACACCATCATCGGGTTGATGCAAACCCTTATCATGCGCCGCGTTTACGGTTCTTCCGGTTGCTGCCCCGTTAAGCTGGGCAGCGAACAGATGCTTGGCGACCAGCGTTGCGTCGCGGCCAAAATGAGCATCACGCCGGACATGTACGAACAAGTCAAAAAGAAGCTTGGTGTTCAAAAACCTGTGATCGGCAATCTGTGGTCTGCTCCCGAAAGTCTGGCTGCATAAAGGTGCTCCGATGCGCAAGAACGCTTATGAGGACAAAATTCTTCATTTTGTTCCAAGGCGGCGCTTTTTGGCGCCTTCGCTTCAGGAGATCGCCGCCATGAGCGGACAGCTTTCGTACCTCGCGACTTGCGCGCGCAATTTCGGCATGAACCACGTCAGCACATACTGCGGATTCGCCAATGAAGAACTGGGAAAGTGGTTGGAGGAGCACGGAAAAAATCCGGACGCCTTCAGGGATAACGGTTGAACGGAGACAACATCGGGGGAAACAACATGACTCAAGCCAATCTTCTTCTGGACAGGTCGGATCAGACTATTCAGGGCGCGTTCGACGCTTCGCTTGCTATCGGGGCAGAAGCCGAAAACAGACGTTCCCCAAGCGATCTTCTCCAGCAATTGTTGTGGACGGCGAATTTGTGCGGCTGCATGGGATGGAACGAGGCCAAACGCTACATTCTTTTCATGCGCAAAGGCCTTGAGATCGGCGAACCTTAATTTCTTCATCCTGGTTAACAGGCCTTTCCTGCAACGGAAATTGGCCTTCTTTTGCCTGAAAGTAAAAAAGCTTCCTGCTTTTGGAGAAAGACATCGTATAATCAATGCCGGATTTATATTCATAATTGTTTGACCTTATTAAGCGGATATTCTTATGACAAAGAAAGCAACGGTTAAGAGCCCCAATTTTGAGAATGACATCCCCCTTCCGCAAATCAGGAGGATTCTTGCAAACGCTATCGGTCATGGCTTTACGCCCGATCAAATTGAATTTGTAAGCCACCGCCCAACTTTCGCGCCGCCGGAAATTGTCGCCACGATCAATACAGACGGGCAAACAATTAAAATGACCGAGTTACATATCCGCAAGGCTATGGCTCAAGCTTGCAACGTTACTGAAAAAGACGTTTATTTGAGAGTATCGCAGCGCCAAAACGTCAAAGGCGGACTTATTACGGAAGCCGTTCTTTTGGGCGCCAAGATTCACGCGCCCTATTCTGAAAAGACGCCCCCGCAGCCTTAAAGATTATACCAGCCGCGATTTCTGCACTGCCGCCGCGATGAACGAGCGGAATAACGGGTGCGGATCGAGCGGCTTCGATTTCAATTCCGGATGGAACTGGACGCCGATAAACCACGGGTGATCCTTGAGCTCGATCATTTCGGGCAATTTGCCGTCGGGCGACATGCCGCAGAAGATCATCCCCGCTTTTTCCAGCTGCGCTTTGTAGGTCGTGTTGACTTCATAGCGGTGCCGGTGGCGTTCGTGGATAACGTCGGCGCCGTATATCTCATGCGCTTTCGTGCCTTTGGCCAGTTTGCAGGGATAGGAACCGAGGCGCATCGTGCCGCCCAAGTTGCCGTCCGATTTACGAACTTCGAGCTGATTGCCCTTCAGCCATTCCGTCATCAGGCCGACAACCGCCGAAGGACTTGCGCCGAATTCGCTGGAGGTCGCTTTCGCAATGCCGCACAGGTTCCGCGCCGCCTCGATCACCGCCATTTGCATGCCGAAGCAGATGCCGAAATAGGGAATCTTTTTCTCGCGCGCGAACTGCGCCGCGCGGATTTTGCCTTCCGTCCCGCGTTCGCCGAAGCCTCCGGGAACGAGGACGCCGTCCACGCCTTCAAGATGGTGCATCGTATCCGCCGCCTCGAACACCTGGGAGTCCAGCCATTTGAGATTGACCCGCACGTTGTTGGCGATGCCGCCGTGCGTCAGCGCTTCGGACAACGATTTATAGCTGTCGAGCAGGCTCGTATATTTGCCCACCACCGCTATCGTAACTTCGCCTTCGGGTTCGCGCACGCGCTGGACGATCTTCTTCCACGGCGTCAGGTCGGGTTTCGGTTCCGTCGGCAGCTTGAAATAACGCATCGCCTGTTCGTCGAGGCCTTGTTCGTGATATTTAACGGGCACGTTGTAGATCGTGTCCATGTCGAGCGCTTCGATCACGCATTCCGGCTTGATATTGCAGAACAACGCGATTTTCCGGCGTTCGTTGTCCGGTATTGTGCGTTCCGCCCGGCAAAGCAGGATTTCGGGCTGGATACCGACGCTGAGCAGCTCTTTGACCGAGTGCTGCGTCGGCTTGGTTTTCAGTTCGCCCGCCGACTTGATGAACGGCAGGAGCGTAACGTGGATAAAGAGGCAGTTTTCCGTCCCTTCCTCGTTGCGCAACTGGCGGATCGCTTCGAGATACGGCAGGCTTTCGATGTCGCCCACCGTGCCGCCGATTTCGCACAGGCAAAAGTCTTCGTCATGCAGATCGGCGCGGATGAAATCCTTGATCGCATCGGTCACATGCGGGATGACCTGCACCGTTCCGCCCAGATAGTCGCCGTGGCGTTCTTTGCCGATGACCGTCGAATAAATCTTGCCCGACGTGACGTTGTCGCTTTGCCGCGAGGCCACGCCCGTGAATCTTTCATAATGCCCGAGGTCGAGATCGGTTTCGGCTCCGTCGTCCGTCACATACACTTCGCCGTGCTGCGTCGGCGCCATCGTGCCCGGGTCAACGTTAAGATAGGGATCCATCTTGCGCAGGCGAACCTTGTAGCCGCGAATCTGGAGCAATGCGCCGAGCGCCGATGACGCAATCCCTTTGCCCAATGAGGACACAACGCCGCCGGTAATAAAAACAAAACGAGTCATAGCCTTAATCCCTAAAAACTAAAAAAACCTCACTTGGCCAACGGTACTGCCGGAGCTGCGGGCGCTTTCTGGCTTTCCGGCGCGGGCATTTCGATAGGCGCTATCTGATCAACCAAACTGGTTTGCTTGTGCTGGCTGCTCGCCATAATTCCGAGCGCCAGGCTGTTCACGATAAAAAACGTCGCCAATATCGCCGTCGTTCTGGTCAGAAAGTTGGCCGATCCGCGCGCGGTGAAGAGACCTCCCATGGTTCCGGCACCGCCGCCGCCCATCAGGCCGCCGCCGTCCTGCGCGGTCTTTTGGAGTAAAATAACCGCAATCAACGCAATCGCGAGGATCAATTGGACGACAAGAAGGACGTTCTGCATCGGAAAAACTCCCAAGATAAAACATAGAAAAACAAAAAAGCCGTGAGCCTTGCGGCCCAGGCCGAACATTAGGAACCTTTGATTTTGGCTGGAACAATTTTATAGATGAAAGATAGGAAAAAAGAAAGCTTTATGGCGGCCGATTATTCATAAATAGTCGAAATTTTACTCAACATAAAAGGTGCGGCTTTTTGTTTATTAACAAGAGAATAGCGGGCGCTTTAAAAGTGTTTCATGAAACGATTCAGTTTCCTTTCAGGAGTCTTAGGCTGCAGACCTGATTATCCGGAAAAGGAAAACGGTTTAAGCCGCCGGATAACTTGACAAAGCAAGGGCAAAAAACAACACTCGTTTCGTCTTTTTCTTGCCGATCCCTTCCCTTCTTTTCCCCATATATCAGGATGTATTATGGAAATTTCTCTTCAGGATATTTACAAGAATTTATTAAGGATTCGGGATTGGTCGCTGGTTACTAAAGCTTCCGTCTGCCACAGCGTCATTATCACGTCGGCCTCCTACTCGCCGTGGGGCGACGATGTCGAGTTCCTTTCGGTTTACGACATCATCAGGGGGAATACGCTCGTTGACCTTTACCGCTGCTATGAGCTGTGGAGCCTCGTCAGGCAAATGGCTTCCGTCGAAGGCGACATTTTGGAAATCGGGGTCTGGCGCGGCGGATCGGGATGCCTGATGGCCAAAAGAGCGCAAGCCGTCGCGCCGTCAAAAAAAGTTTTTCTGTGCGACACTTTTGAAGGAGTCGTCAAAGCCAGCGAACACGACACCAAGTATATCGGCGGCGAACATTCCGATACGTCTGTGGATACCGTTTTGGGACTGGCAGGAAAGGCCGGGGTCAATAACATTGAAGTGCTGAAAGGAATGTTTCCGGAAAAAACGGCTCATCTTATCGCCGACCGTAAATTCTGCCTGTGCCACATTGACGTGGATGTTTACGAATCCGCGCGCGACATCGCCAACTGGGTCTGGCCGCGCATCAGCGTCGGCGGATGCCTGATATTCGACGATTACGGATTTCCGACCTGCGACGGCATACGGCGCTATGTGGACGAGACCTTCCCCAGAACCGGCTCTCTTTTTATTCACAATTTGAACGGCCACGCCGTCATCATCAAGATGCGGGATTAGAGCGAGATTTTTTGACATTGAATCAAGAAAATTGAAAAATTTCGCTTTATTCATAGGTAAGACCAGCGATTCACGCTTCGCGGTCTAGATCAGCGATCCTCGAACGCGATGCCTTTGGAGGCAAAAAGCTTTTGCAGCTCTCCGTCCTGCACCATTTCCCGCATGATGTCGCTGCCGCCCACGAATTCGCCTTTAACAAAAAGTTGCGGCAAGGTCGGCCAATTGCTGTAGTCCTTGATCCCCTGATGCAGCCCCGGGTCGGCCAGAACATCCACAGCCCTGTACTTAACCCCCAACATCGAAAGAATCTGCACGGCCTGCGCCGAAAACCCGCATTGAGGAAACACGGGAGTGCCTTTCATGTACAGCACGACATCGTATGAGGATACTTCGGAGCGGATGCGTTCGCCGACTGCGGGATTGATCATCAAAGAAACTCCTTATACCAGTAAACGCATGAACCAAAACGACTCTCAACTTCACTCGTTCTGCGCCTGCCTCTTCATGCGCCGTTTGTCCTACGGTCATTATGCCTTCTTGACGGATAAGAGAGAAGAAAAATCGGAAATCATTGACAGGCATAGGTTCGTTTTCTAAACCTTAGGGACGATGAACCTTTGTTTTGGAACCGGTATTTATCATGTTCTCTCCTGACATACCCCCTCCTTCCAAATACCGGCGCATAAAACCTTCTTCCCCTCAGAAAAAGAAGACCCCTGCCTGGCAAATCAGGTTTTTTCAAATTGCCTTTATCGTTATCGGCCTCGCCGTCATCGCGGCCATTATTGTTTTCGGCCCCGCGCAAAGGAATCTTGTCTGCGACAAAAACACGGAAAGCTTGAGAAGCTCGCTGATTTCTTTCGGATCGTGCAGGGTCGAATAATCACTCTTTTGAGGGAATCGCCGTGCTGAGCGTCATCGCGCGCAAGACGCCGCCCACGCGCCCCTGAAGCGCCGCATAAACCATCTGGTGCTGCTGCACTTTCGTTTTTCCCACAAACAGGCGGCTTTCGACATACGCCTGATAATGGTCGCCGTCGCCGCGCAGGTCTTTAAGTTCTACGACGGCGTCCGGAAGGGCTTCCTTGATAAGGCGCGTAATTTCGGCTTCGGTCATCGGCATGGTTTATCTCATGTAATCCGGTAAAAACGATTCATGCGCAGCGCGCAAATCGGCAACCGCCATGCTTTCGCCCATCAACGCGATGGAGGTTCCTTTGGTTACGCCGAGTTTCGTCAGGGGGATGTTTTGAGCCTCCGCCTTTTTGACGATAACGTCGGGGGATTTTGTCGCAATGACATAACGCCCCTGATCTTCGCCAAACCAGAAGGCCGCGTCGCCCGCCTGTTCAAGCAGCAAGCCGACGCCTTTCGGCATCGCCATGTCGGCGATCGAAACCAACAGGCCGCCGCCCGATACGTCGTGGCAGGCGGTCAGAAGCTTTTCATCAATAAGGGCGCGGACGAAATCGCCGCGAACGCGCTCGTCCTGAAGATTGACGGGCGGCGGCGCGCCTTTTTCCTTGCCGAAAATCTCGCGCAAATAGAGGGACTGGCCGATGTGGCCTTTCGTTTCGCCGAGAACGAATACCGTTTCTCCCTCGCCCTGAAAGGCGATGCCCACGGCCTTTGTCACGTCCTTCATAATGCCGACGCCGCCGATGGCGGGCGCTGGCGCAATCGCGTTGCCCGTCGTTTCGTTGTAAAGGCTGCAATTGCCCGACACGACCGGGTAATCGAGCGCTTTGCATGCCGCCGTGATGCCTTGAACGGCGCCGACGAATTGCCCCATGATGCGCGGCTTTTCGGGATTGCCGAAGTTCATGCAGTCCGTGATCGCCAAAGGCGTAGCACCTACTGCGGACAAATTGCGCCACGTTTCGACAACCGCCTGCGTTCCGCCCATGACGGGGTCCGCCGCGCAGTAACGCGGCGTGCAGTCAACAACCATAGCTAAAGCTTTTTTGCCGTCGTCGAGGCGGACGACCGCCGCGTCGCCTCCCGGGCCTTGCACCGTATTGGCGCGCACCAGACTGTCATATTGCTCCCATATCCAGCGTTTTGAGCACAGATCGGGCGAGCCGATGAGCTTTTTCAGAACGCTAAGGACGGTGTTGCCCGCAGGCAGCGGATATTGCGAAGCCGAGACGTCGGGCGCTTTCGGCGTCGGTTCCCACGGCCTGTTATAAACAGGCGAGTTTTCGACCAAGGGGGAAACCGGAATATCCACTTCCTTTTGCCCGGCACGCATGCAGACCATGCGTCCCGTGTCGGTCAGTTTGCCGATGACCGCGAAATCAAGTTCCCACTTTTTGAAGATTTTCTCGGCTTCCGCTTCGCGGCCGGGCTTCAAGACCATCAGCATGCGTTCCTGACTTTCGGAAAGCATAATTTCGTAGGCGGACATCTCGGTTTCGCGCAAAGGCACTTTGTCGAGGTCAATTTCAATCCCAAGACCTCCCTTCGACGCCATTTCGACCGCCGAGCACGTCAATCCCGCCGCGCCCATGTCCTGAATGCCGATAATCGCGTCCGTGGCCATCAATTCGAGGCAGGCTTCGAGAACCAGCTTTTCGGTGAAGGGGTCTCCCACCTGAACCGTCGGACGTTTGCTGTCGGAATCTTCGTTGAATTCGCCCGACGCCATCGTTGCGCCCTTGATGCCGTCGCGCCCCGTTTTTGAGCCGACATAAACGACCGGATTGCCCACGCCCGCCGCCGCAGAATAGAAAATCTTGTTCGCGTCGGCCACGCCGACCGTCATCGCGTTGACGAGGTTGTTGCCGTTGTAGCTCGCGTGAAATTCCGTTTCTCCGCCGACCGTCGGCACGCCCATGCAATTGCCGTAGCCGCCGATGCCCGCCGCAACGCCCGAAATAAGGGATTTGGTTTTCGGATGATTGACGGCGCCGAAGCGCAGCGCATTGAGGTTGGCAATGGGACGCGCGCCCATCGTGAAAATATCGCGCATAATTCCGCCGACGCCCGTCGCCGAACCCTGATACGGCTCGATATAAGACGGGTGGTTGTGACTTTCCATTTTGAAGATCGCCGCCTGCCCGTCGCCGATGTCTATCACGCCCGCGTTTTCTCCGGGGCCGCAGATGACGCACTTGCCTTCCGTCGGAAGCTGCTTCAGCCAGACTCTCGTTGACTTGTACGAGCAATGCTCCGACCACATGGCTGCCGCCACGCCGAATTCGGCCTTCGTCGGCTCGCGCCCCATCATGTCGAGGAGAATTTTGTATTCATCCCGCGACATACCGTGCTCGGCTAACGCTCCGTCAACGCCGCCTTTTTCTTCGGAAATCTTTTTGGGCATATTTGATCTTTCATCGAATTTCGTGTTGCACTGCGAGACATTACACTAGATTCTCCCAGTGCAAAATGCCAAGATTTAAAGGTTAACGGCCCTATGGAGGTTCTTATGGCAATTACCGTGAAAGACATCGTCAAAGGCGGCACCCCTATCGTCTGCCTTACCTCCTATACCGCGCCTATGACCAAGATTATGGACCCGCTTGTGGACATTATTCTGGTCGGGGATTCGCTCGGCATGACCATTTACGGCTTCGACAGCACGAGGCCGGTAACGATGGAAATGATGATCCGGCATACCGAGGCCGTGGCGCGGTGCGCCAAGCACGCTCTGGTCGTTTTCGATATGCCTTTTGCCACCTATGACAGCCCCGAAAAGGCTTTGGCCAACGCCGAACGCGCCATGAAAGAGACCAAATGCCACGCCGTCAAGCTTGAGGGCGGCGTCGAAATGGCCGCCACGGTCAAGCGCCTTGTCGAAAACGGCATTCCCGTTATGGGGCACATCGGGCTGATGCCACAGTCCGTCGAGGCGGGAAAATTCAAAATTCAGGGGCGCAACGACGAAGGCGCGAAAAAAGTCATGGCCGACGCCAAGGCTCTGGATGCCGCAGGCGCTTTTGCCGTCGTCATCGAGGGAACGCTGGAACCCGTCGCGCACGACATCACCAAGGCAATTTCCATTCCCACCATCGGAATCGGCGCGTCGCCGTCATGCGACGGGCAAGTTCTCGTTATTGACGACATTCTCGGCACGTTTTTGGATTTCACGCCGAAGTTCATCAAACGCTACGCCAACCTGTCGCCGCTGATCGAAAACGCCATCAAGCAATACGCAGAAGACGTGCGCGAAAACAGATTCCCCACGATGGAGCATTGCTTTTTGCCGAAGTGAGGTTTTTTCTGAAGCGCGCTTCTTTTGATTAAAGATTCCGCTTCAATACATCAAACTTCACGCCGTCATATTGTTCGGACGATAGATATTCATATCCGTTGCGCTGATATAACCTTGCCACTTCGCGCGTTGCAACATAGGCTTGTTTATACCCAAGATCCTTCAGGATTTTATGCAATTCGCCAAGTAACGCAGAGGCGATGCCTTTGTGGCGTATGCGCTCAATTACAAAAGTCGAATTTACCCACGGGGAAAGGTCGCTTCGTCCTGTGTGCATTTCTTCTTTGCTGACACATATTATCCCGACCGGCTCTTTATCCAAATAATAGACGAGAGAAAAAGGAAGATCGGCATTCTTTTTTCGGAACGACTTTTTCAGACATTCATATTCCTGTTCAAGGCTGAGGAAGGGTGGAATTTGCCCCCAGAAATCATGAAACCAGCCGGCAATGATCCTGGCATCGGAGTCATCGTTCAAACAACGGATTGAGACGTCGTTTTTCATTTAAAACCTTATAAAAACACGTCGCCTGCGCTGATGCGGCGCTCGGTATTGTCGGCAAGGCGCAAGACAAGATTTCCTTCGGCATCCAGATCGACGAATTCTCCGGTGATTTCCTGACCGGCTGACGGAAGTCTGACGCGCAGCGTTCCTTTGCGCGCGCGGGAAAGCCATGCGGCGCGGACGGCGCCAAAGCCTGAGGCGTTCATTTTTTCGTACCATTCCCCGAAGGATTCGAGAGCCTGATTGAGGACATCATCAAGATTAAAGTCCGATTGATTCACCTGCGTTGCGGACGCAACGCGTTGGATTCCGGCTTCAGCCGGAATGACGCCAGAAGAAGGGACGGGGATGACGGCTGTTTCATCGGTGATTGCCTTTTCTGCCGCAAGGCATGTCGTCGGATAAAGCGGGGATTCCGGCACGTGAAGAACATTGATCCCCATGCCGATCACGAGCCAGTCTTCGCCCGATTCAAGCAATATGCCGCTGATTTTTTTACCCCCCACCAAGACGTCGTTCGGCCATTTGAGTTCAACCCGCGCGGCGGGTAAAATAGCGCTTACGGCTTCGGCTATCGCAACGCCCGCCACAAAACTGTAGTTGCCCCAAACGCGTTTCGGCAAGGGGGGGCGCAAAAGAACCGAAAAATACAAATTGCCTTCGGGCGATTGCCACGTGCGCCCCAATCTTCCCCGCCCTGCATTCTGGGCGAGCGCATGGACAACCAGGCCTTCGGGAACGCCCGCCTCGGCGGCCGTTTTCACATCGTCGTTCGTGCTTGTCGTCGCGTCGAGCTTGAAGATGTCAAAGCGCATCAGATAATAAATCCTTTGGCGGCGTTGAGCGCGCTGTCAACAAGCGGGGACGGCGCAAACGCAAGGATAACCACGGCCACAGACGTCAATCCGACAACCGTCCTGACGCCCCAGTCGGGCAGAGGATCGAGCGTATGCAAAGGTTCGTCGAAATACATGACCTTGACGATGCGTATGTAGTAAAACGCCGCCACGACGCTCGTCAGCACGCCGATAATGGCCAGCGGCACAAGCTCGGCCTGCACGGCGGCGAGAAAGATGAAATATTTGCCGAAAAAGCCCGCCAAGGGCGGCAATCCCGCCAGCGAAAACACAAGAACGGCCATCGCCAACGCAACGAGGGGATACTTTTTCGACAGGCCGGAGAGATCTATCAGCTCTTCCACGGGTTTTCCGTTCCGCCTCAGGCACAAGATAACCCCAAACGCGCCGAGCGTGCCGAGCGCGTATATGACAAAATAGATCAGAAGCGCCTGAATGCCCGCGCTGTTGCCGATGATGAGGCCGATCAATAGCGTGCCCGCATTGGCAATCGCGCTGTAAGCAAGAAGGCGCTTCAGGTTCGATTGCATAAGCCCGGCAAACGCTCCCCATGCCATCGAGGCAACAGAAATAAAGACGATAACCTGACGCCAGTCGTTCATCAGGCTGTACATGGGATAGAGGAGAAAGCGCGTAAACAGCGCCAGAGCCGCTATCTTGGGCGCGGAAGCGAAAAATGCCGTCACGGGCGTCGGCGCGCCTTCGAAAACATCCGGCGCCCACATATGAAACGGCACTCCCGCCAGCTTGAACGCCAATCCGGCGCACACGAAGACCATGCCCACGACAACGCCCCGGGGCGCGGGCGCGGCGCCCCGCAGCGAAGACATAAGCGATTCAAAATCCGTCGTTCCCGCAAAGCCGTAGATCAGAGAGATGCCGTATAGCATTATCCCCGACGACAGCGCTCCGAGAATGAAGTATTTAAGCCCCGCTTCGCTCGACCTCTCCTGATCGCGGTTGAAGGCGGCAAGAACATAAAGCGACAGGCTTTGAAGCTCGATCCCGACATATAGCGCAAGCAAATTGCCCGCAGAAATCATCAGCATCATGCCGAGCGTCGCAAAAAGGATCAGCACTGGATATTCGGGACGCTCCTGCCCTTCTTTTTTGAAATAATCCCAAGACAAAAGGATGGATAATCCAGACGCTCCAAGAACGATCGCTTTCGCAAAACGCGCAAAGCCGTCGTCCACAAATTGATTGCCGAAGGCATAGGCCGGAAGCAGCCCGTCGAACATCAGGCCGAGCCTTTTGCCGCTGAACATCGTCACAATCGCCAACATAAACGTCGCTATCGCCAAAATACCGATGCGTTGCGTTTCGCGCTTGCCGCATACCGCCGCGACGACCAAAAGAAAAAGTCCCGCAAAGGCTACTTCGATTTCAGGCATCGCAATCAAAAAAGAACGGGGATCAATCATTTTCTTCTTCTCCCGATTGGTCTTCCGTTTGATCTTCCGCCTGCCCTTCCGTTTGTTCAGACGACATTTGAGCCAGGACAAGCGTCAATGTCCTGTCGAGCGTCGGCGCATAAACGTTGCGGAACGTCGAAGGATAGAGGCCTATCCACAACACAAGAACCAAAAGCGGCGCGACCATCGCGCTTTCGCGCAGGCTTAAATCTTTCATCGCGCGAACGTCTTTCTTCTCGAGCGCGCCGAAAAACAGACGCCGGTAGAGCCACAGCATATAGGCGGCGCTTAAGACAATGCCCAAGGCCGCTATAAAGGCAAACCAGCTGTTGGCTATAAACGCTCCCTGAAGGCTTAAAAATTCGCCCACAAAACCGGACGTTCCCGGCAAGCCGATGGCCGCCAGCGCAAATACCATGAACGCCGCCGCATAACGCGGCATATTCGTCGCCATGCCTCCGAAGCGCGCGATCTCCCTCGTATGGAGGCGATCGTAGACGACGCCGACGCACAGGAATAACGCTCCCGCGACAAAAGCGTGCGACAGCATGACCATCATCGCGCCGTCGAAACCTTGCGCATTGAAACAGAAAAGGCCGAGCGTGACATAGCCCATGTGCGCAACGGACGAATACGCGATAAGCTTTTTCATATCCGTTTGCGCCAGCGCAATGAACGACGTGGCGACGATGCCGATAAGGCTTAGGGCGATCACATAAGGCGCGAAGAAGTGGCTTTCCTCGGGCATCATTTGGATGGAAACGCGGATGAAGCCGTAGCCGCCCATCTTGAGCAATACGCCCGCGAGAATAACTGAGCCTGCCGTCGGCGCTTCGACGTGCGCAAAGGGCAGCCATGTATGGAACGGCCACATCGGCGTCTTGACCGCAAAAGACGCGAAAAACGCCAGCCACAATAAAAGCGCCATTTCTCTTGGAAACTTGCCGCCCATCATCGCGGTCATGTCCGTCGTTCCGAAATGCAAGATCATCGCGATAATCGCGATGAGCATCAGAACCGAGCCCAACAGCGTATAAAGGAAAAACTTGTACGCCGCGTAGGTGCGCTTTTCCCCGCCCCAGACGCCGATAATCAAAAACATCGGCAACAGCACGCCTTCGAAAAACACATAGAACAGGACGAAGTCGAGCGTCGTAAACGTTCCGATCATCATCGTTTCGAGAAGCAGCAGCGCGATCATGAATTCCTTGACGCGCTTTTTGACGCTCCCCATCGCCGACAGGATGCAAAGCGGCGTCAGGATCGTCGCCATCATGACGAACCAGACCGATATGCCGTCAATGCCTTTGATATAGGCTATGGAAAAAGAGGGTATCCAGACGACTTGCTCCATAAGCTGGAAGCCCGTATTCGCGGGATCAAAGCGGAACAACATATAAAAAGACGACGCAAGCGTCGCAAGGGACGCAAGAAGCGCAAGGACTGCCGCGCGTTGGGCTCCCTTTTCTCCGTTTTTGACGAACAGAAAAACGAGAAGCGCCCCCAATAGCGGGAAGAAAGTGGTTATGGAAAGAATAGGAAGAGAATTCATTTACGGGACGCATCCTTTTGCGGGGCGGGAAGCTCGTAGGGTTTAATCGGACTTAAGAACTCACCGGGGGCAAATTCATATGCTTTAACGACGCGGGCAATTGTCCCGTCGAAATAAAGCTCGGTCAGCGCAGCGTCTATCATCGTCTTTAAAGCGACGTCCCCCTGTGGAAGACCAAATGACGCTCCGTACATAAGGAGAGGGTTCGCTTTATCCACAACTTTGAGTTTGCCGGGATTGGCTCTGTCATAGCGGACAAAATCGGAATATGTCACGCCGGTCGCGTCGGCCTTTTTGGCTTCGACATCCTGATAAACGGCGGAATAATCGGTCATTTGCGGCAGAGATTTAATCACCGCTTTCGGAAATTTTCTGGGCGCCAAGAAGCTGAACGCCTCGCCGTCGAGAATGGAAACCGTGATGTCCGGATTGTTGGCATCTTCGTTTTTCTGAATGCGCTTTTCGTCTTTGCGAACCACAAGATACGTGGGAGCGTAGAAAAGCGGCACGCTGAAATCTATCGCCCGCGCACGCGCCGAGATAATGCCAAGCGCATTGCAGATCATGTCGTAACGATGCGTCGCAAGACCTTCGACGATGTTGCCCCACCCTGCCTCTTCCGTCCAATCAATGCGAAGCTCGAGCTTCTTGGCGACTTCGTCCATAATGTCGCGGGAAATGCCTTTGATCTCGCCCGTCTTGAGGTCCTTGAACAGGACGGGGTCCCAGATGGCATAGCCGCAGCGGATCGTTTGCGTGCGCATCACGCGTTCGAACGTCGTTTCCTGCTTTGTTGCGGCCGGCGTTCTGGCTTGCCTCGACGCGTATACAAAAGCGGCATAAAACGCGACAAGCACGACGATCAGGACAAATAAGGGCATTTTTCCGTTTTTCATGTTTCACCCCTTTAGCCAGAACCATGTTACAAAAGCCGAGACGCCGAGAACCATGGCGAAGGCATAATGATAAATGTATCCGCTTTCGAGCGCGCTGACGCGCCTCGCAAGGCGCAAGGAAAGAGCCGCAAAGCCGTCCGGGCCAAAGCCGTCTATGAGCGCGTCATCGCCTTTCTTCCACAAGAAATTCCCCAAAGACCGCGAGGGCCGCACAAAAAGAGCCGCATAGAGTTCGTCAAAATAAAACTTGTGATAGACGAGGCGATAAAGGCTCCCAAACGCCGTCGAAACAATCGCGGGCATTTCGGGATTCCTTAGATAAAATATATAGGAAAGCCCAAGCCCAAGGATCGTGGCAACAGCGGGCAATAATTTATAGACAATGCTCAGGTCTTTCACGGCAGCGATGGAATCGCTTTCCGGCAAAACAAAGATCGCGTCTTTCCAAAAGGCCGCCCTGCCCTCGCCCCCAAACCAGTCGAAACAACCCCAGCCGACGAAAATGGCTCCCAAAGCCAGAGGGACTAGCGGCGCCAACAGCGTCCATGAGGATTCATGAACTTTTTCGAGAACGGCATCGTCTTCCCGCACATCGCCGTGGAACGTCATGAATATCAGCCGCCCCATGTAGAAGGCCGTCAAAAAAGCCGTCAACGTGCCTACGCCGTAGACGAACGTGCCAAGGGTCGTTCCTTTCGCCAAGGCGGATTCTAAAATCAGGTCTTTGGAGTAGAACCCCGCAAAACCGAACACGCTTTCGATGCCGATGCCCATCAAGGACAAGGCGCCGATCCACATCAGCGCATAGGTATATGGCGTCGCGCGGCAAAGACCGCCCATCTTGCGCATGTCCTGTTCGCCCGATAGCGCGTGGATGACGGAACCGGCGCACAGAAACAAAAGGGCTTTGAAAAAGGCGTGCGTCGAGAGATGAAAAATCGAAGCCGAGTAGGCCGATACGCCGGCCGCGCAAAACATGAGGCCAAGCTGGCTCATCGTCGAATAGGCGATGACGCGTTTGATGTCGAATTGCGTTAGCCCGATGACGGCCGCGAAAACGGAAGTCAAGGCTCCGATGACGGCTATGAAAGACAAAACATGCGGCGCGTATTCGAACATCGGCGACAGGCGAGCCAGCATGAAGACGCCCGCCGTCACCATCGTCGCGGCATGAATAAGCGCCGAGACAGGCGTCGGGCCTTCCATCGCATCGGGAAGCCACGCGTGAAATCCCAATTGCGCCGATTTTCCCATCGCTCCCATAAAGAGAAGGAAGCAAACCGTCGTCATGGCAGGCAGCGCAGCGCCGAGGAAAGTCCATCTTTCGGGCGCGACGTCCTTCGCCTTCGAGACTATCGCGGCAAAGTCAACGGAACCGAACAGGACAAAACAGCCCAAAATTCCCAAGAGGAAGCCGAAATCCCCGGCGCGGTTGAGCATGAACGCTTTGATCGAGGCGTCGTTGGCCGCAGGCCTTTCGTACCAGAAGCCGATAAGAAGATAGGACATCAGCCCCACGCCTTCCCAGCCAAAATACATCTGTACAAGATTGGGCGACGTCACCAGCACGGACATAAAAAAAGTAAACAGGCTTATGAAGGCCATAAAGCGCGGCTTGCTTTTATCGGTCTTCATGTACGCAATGGAATAGAGATGAACCATGGCAGACACAAAGGTAACGACAACCAGCATGAGCGCCGCCAGCGCGTCAATCTTGATGCCCCAACTGACGGAAAGAGTCCCCGACTGGATCCAGTCGGACAATACGCGGTTTGTCGCATGCCCCTGAAGCGCAACATCGTAGAACAGGTAAACCGAAAGGCATGCGGCAATAAGAACGCAGCCGCATGTTACGATCTGCGAAGCTTTGTCGCCTATCTTTCTGCCGAACAGTCCCGCGACGAACGCGCCGGCAAAAGGTAAAAAGACGGCCGCTATGTCGGCAGGAAAGTTCATGCCCCTTCCCTAACAAGACTGGCGCGATCAACCGCTATGTCGCCGCGATTGCGGAAATAGGCGACCAATATCGCAAGACCTATCGCGGTTTCCGCCGCGGCAATCGTCAGGACAAAAATCGTAAAGACCTGCCCCAGAAGATTATGCTGAGCGACGGAAAACGCGACAAAGTTTATCGTGACGGCAAGCAGGATCAGTTCAATCGACATAAGAAGGACGATGACATGACGCCGATTGAAGATGACGCCCATAACCCCGATCGTGAACAATACCGCTGCCACAACCAGAAAATGAGCCAGACCTACAGCCATCAGGAATTACTCCAGGCTTTTCGGAACCTTGAGATCGTTCCTCTTCATTTCCTTGATGAGGGCTTCCTGAATCTTCTGCCTGTCGCGCATTTCGATCATCCGACCCATTTCAGCGTCGGCCGCCGCGATTTGATCCCACACCTTCAACGTCTTTTTGCCGGTGGAAGAGTCAAAGAACTTTTCAAGCTGATTAAGCTCGTCGGCGGTGTAAAATCTCGCCAAAGCGATGGCTTTGTTTTTCTGCGCGTTATCCGCATAGGAATCGGCCAATTTTCCAAGAGCTTCGTCAACGCCCTTCTGAATAACGTCCATTTTCCCCGGATTGGCCTGATCGAACTGCATTATCACCATCGTCGCAGGCATCCTTAAGTACGACTTGATTTTTTCCTTCGTATCGAGAACCTTCGCGGCGTCTTTGGCGGCATCGAGTACTTTTGAATCAATTCCTTTTTCCTTCGCGGAAAGTTCGTCGCTTATGGAGGGCAACGCAGCCTGTCTTCCCGATGATTCAAGTCCTGAGGGAGGCGGAGGCGGCGGCGGAACCATAGGCATTCCTCCCGGCCCTGCTTTGGCGTTCGCAGCCGGTTTCGGGGCTTCGCCCGGCACAGGAGCGGCTGCCGGCGCCGGAGCACCTTTCTTTCCGAAGAGACCGCCGAAGAATCCTTTTGCCGGAGCCGGAGCGGGCGCCGCAGCCGGTGCAGAGGGCGCCGCCGGAACGGCTTCAGCAGCCTTATCTGCTACAGGGGCTTCCTTCGTTTCCGCTGCAGCCGGGGCAGCCTTGGCCGCCGTCGTTTCTTTTGCCGCTGCCGTCTTGGCCGCTGCCTTGGCAGGCAAGGTATCCTCGGCCAAAGGTTTCTTATCGGCGGCGAAACCAAGAGAAGGCGCAGCAAGAACGATTGTTAAAGCGGTAGCCGCCATAACAGGAAAAGAATAACGGTTTGTCTTCATAGTTCGACTCCTTGTTTTGAGATTACCTTCTTGACTTCAACAATATCCGATACGGAAACTTCTATCTGACGCCCCGCTTTCTGGCGGCGCGCGTCCTGGCGATCGCGCAACGTCAGGACTATAGCGCCCACCATGGCTACAAGCAAAACCAAGCCTGCAACCTGAAACGGGTAGGCATAGTCGGTAAAGAGAACTTGCCCCAAAGCGCGGGTATTTTCGAGTCCTTCTTCCTCGGTCACTGCCGTTATCGCATCTGGGGCTATGATCCATGCACCGGATAGAAGCGCAAGCTGCGCCAAAAGGATA
>Ga0265297_10004627_pt1 | contig 22129 bp, 22 predicted proteins | sample Munlanlwell13791_FD_192502 | JGI IMG/M metagenome (GOLD analysis project Ga0265297, IMG submission 192502) | Leachate microbial communities from a municipal landfill in Southern Ontario, Canada - Leachate well 137-91 | ecosystem: Engineered > Solid waste > Landfill > Unclassified | place... | reverse complement strand
CCTCGATCACCGGCGTCGGCGATGCCGGACTGTTGAGTTGGATGATATACTGTGGTGTCTCCACATCGAACACCTTCGTGTCGCGGAGAATCTCCCCGGTGTCGCGGTCCACGCAGATGAAAAACAACTGCTTGGCGTCCTCCGTGGCGGTGGTCATCCAGATTTGGCTGCCCCAGATGACCGGCGACGACCAGCCCTTGCCGTGGATCGCCGTCTTCCACTTGATGTTCTGCGTCTCGCTCCACGTTACCGGCAGCCCGGTCGCGTTCGAGTGCCCCATCCCATCCGGCCCGCGGAATTGCGGCCAGTTGTCTTCGGCGAAAACAAGTGTCGTGAATGCAACCCCAAGCGTCAGCGCGAGAGTAGTGTGTTTCATCATTGTGCGATGAACCTAGCAAGCGCAGCCGCTTCCGGGCAACGTCATTTCGCGAAATCGGTGACTGTGTCTAACGGGCTGGCGTTCGTGCGCCGGTCGCTGGTATTGCGCGCACAGGCGGCAGCGCTCCGGCGGAAGAATCCTTCAGTTCTTTGATCAACGGCAGCGCGCCGGCGGGTGGCGGCACCCGTCCTTTCAGGATGTCGCTGGCTTCAACAGGACGGCCGTAGTACTCCGCATTTCTTTCTTTCTTCGTAATGATAACGGTGCCTTCCAGTGAAACACCCGCGAAAATACCCTGGCTCTGGCTGTAAGTGTAAACCGCAGCCGTGGGCATCACGCCGCCCGCCACGTGCCGGCCCACGGGACCGGCCGCGACGCTGAGGTCGGCACCCAGTTCGACATTGCCGCCTTGCGCAAATGCCTCCACCGCCGCCGGAGTGTTCAGCACAATCACGAATTCGGTGGCTTGCACCCCGATTTGCAGCCCGAAGCCCACTCCGCCGGTCCCAACGGCGGACGGACCAGACCAACCGGTCGGCGTTCGCGCCAGCACCACGCCTTGTCCGCCACGTGCGCTAAAGATGAAGCCCGCCTTTACCACTGTCAGCACCGCAAGGCCTTTCGCATCGCGAATGACTTCCTCGGGAATGGATTTCTCCGGCAATTCCTTGAACCGCTTGATCACCGAGAGCGCCTGGTCCACTGACTGCTGCAACGTCTCCGCCTGCAATGGCACAACGGCCAGCACCAACGCAATGGCCAACATGCTCAAAATTCTCATAGTTATTTTCCTTTTTGCACTGAGTCAAGATACGACGAGGGGCGCTGAAAGAAAACAGAAGGTTCACTGCGTCACCGTGCTATCGGCGGGATGCTTCTTCATCAACGCCGCGATGATCATTCAACCGATCACTTGATCATGCGGGTATGGCCACGAAATTGGAATCACGAAACCTGCCAGCCGGTTTACCGCTGCACGCGCTCGCCGATCCATCAATTCGCAGGTGGCCAAGGCGTCGGCGACGGCCACACTTTGTTTTCAGCACGGTGTGCTTCTCGCGATGCAGATACGCGGTCACAAACCGAGGCGCGAAGGCGTTCCAGCAATGTCGTGGGTCTGTGGCTCCATATCGACGTTGACCGTTTGGACTTGCACCAGAGCTTTGCTTTTCTGCCAAAGACCTCGTACACGGCCTTGACCACACCCGCATGGAATGATGGCGGTCCCGGATACGCGGTGTTCCGGTAATAGTCTTCCTCGCAGTGCAAATCGCTCTCCGCTCTCAGCTTCGAATCCAGTTCCGAATAACTCGCGTCGCAGTCGTGTCCGCAAATAATTCCTCCGAACTTGATCTTCGGCAGCCACGCCAGCACGTCTCGCTTGACGTGACTGTAACCGTGGTTGCCATCAATGAACACGAGATCGAGGCTTCTGTCTGGAAAGAGTGCACAAGCCTCGATGCTCGGCATGACCAGCGGTCGAACGATGTCCTGCCCGTTGTAGGCTCTCACATTGTCGGCAAAGACCTCGTAGAAGGTGCGATAGCGTTTGCGAAACTCCTGATGGAACGGGACATTCTCACTGCCCGCCCATGTGTCAACGCAGTAGAGCACGCCGTGAGAATCGCGGATGGCGTTGGTCATGACGCGCGTACTGCCGTTGCCAACCCAACTCCCGACCTCGAGGATCATCATGTTCTCGCGTCTGACTTTGTTCAACAGCCAGATGAGCATCTTGGCGTCGCCTGTGCCAATTGACGGGGCAATTCCGTCCCGCCATTGTGAGGTGTCGCCGAAAAAACCAAACGTCTTCAATGACGCTGACAATCGCAAACGCACTGTGTCCTCGGTTTTTTAAGGATTTCGATTTAGGTGGATGCGCAAAGAAATCGGTTTCTTCGCTTCCTTCATGCAAGTTCCCGATGTTGTGCTTGACACCGCGTATTCTACGCCGATACCTCAATCCGTCAACGCAAGAACTCTCTCCATTGCCGATTACCGCTGCACCCGCGCGCCGCCGCCTTTCATGAGCTTCTCCACCTCGGCCTTCGTCGCCATCGACGTGTCGCCGGGCGTGGTCATCGCCAGCGCGCCGTGGGCCGCGCCGTAGTCCACTGCCTTTTGCGGGTCACCGGTGGTCATCAGCCCGTAGACCAAACCGCTGGCGAAACTGTCGCCGCCGCCGACGCGGTCGAGGATTTCGAGATCGGGATAGGCGCGCGACTCGTGGAACTTGCCGTCCATCCAGCAGATCGCGCCCCAATCGTTGCGCGTAGCGGTCTTGGCGGCGCGCAGCGTCGTCGCCACCACTTTGAAGTTGGGGTAGGTCTTGACGGCGGCTTCGATCATCCGCTTGAACGCGGTGACGTCAATGTGCAGCAGGTTCTCGTCGGCGCCCTCGACCTTGAAGCCGAGGCAGGCGGTGAAGTCTTCTTCGTTGCCGATCATCACATCCACATACTTTGCGATCTCCTTGTTGACCTCCTGCGCGCGTTTCTGGCCGCCAATGCTCTTCCAGAGCGACGGGCGGTAGTTGAGGTCATAGGAAACCATCGTGCCGTATTGCTTGGCTTTTTGAACGGCTTCGATGACGAGCTTCGGCGTGGTGTCGCTCAACGCGGCGAAGATGCCGCCGGTGTGCAGCCAGCGCGCGCCGATCTTGCCGAAGATGGTGTCCCAGTCAAAATCACCGGGCTTGAGTTGCGCCGCCGCCGTGTTGCCGCGGTCGGAAACGCCCACCGCGCCGCGCACGCCGAAGCCGCGCTCGGTGAAGTTCAGCCCGTTGCGCACCGTGCGGCCCACGCCGTCGAATGGCACCCACTTGACGAACTCGGTGTCCACACCGCCTTGAAGGATGAAGTCCTCAACGAGCCGGCCCACGTCATTGTCGGCGAACGCGGTGCAAACGGCGGTCTTGAGGCCAAAGCAGCGGCGCAGCCCGCGCGCAACGTTGTATTCGCCACCACCTTCCCAGGCGCGGAACTCGCGGGCGCAGCGGATGCGTCCCTCGCCGGGGTCGAGCCGGAGCATGATCTCGCCGAGCGAGATTTCGTCGTATTTGCAGGCGGAAGCGGGTTTGAGATTAAGAGCACTCATGTCTGAAAGTATTGCTGAATTGTTTTGTAATGTAAACGCGAGGCCAGAAATTGCGAAAAATGCCGCGCCAACTCAAGACATATCGGCAGGTGAGCGTTGCAGCATTGTCAGCGGCGGGGCGGGGCGGTAGATTCTCGGTGCCATGACTTCCAAAGAACGCGTGTTGTCGGCGCTGAATCATCGCGAGCCGGATCGCGTGCCGCTCGACCTGTCGGGCCACCGCTCGTCGGGCGTTGCGGCCATCGCCTACGCGAAACTCCGCGACCTCCTTGGCTTGGAGAAGAAACCAATCCGCGTCTATGACCCGGTGCAGCAGTTGGCGGTTGTGGACGAGGACGTGTTGGATCGGTTTGGCGTGGACACGATCGAACTGGGGCGCGCGTTCGCAGTGGACGCCGTGTGCTGGGCGGACTGGGAGCTTCCCGACGGCACGCCGTGCCAGATGCCGCGCTGGGCGCTGCCGGAACGGGACGGAAACCGGTGGGTAATCCGTTCCAGCAAGACCGGCCGCGTCATCGCACAGATGCCGGACGGCGCGTTGTATTTCGAGCAGACCTACTGGCCGTTTGCCGAGGAGACGCCGGACCACGACCGCATTGCCGACGTGCTGACGGAGTGCATGTGGACCGCCATCGCATCGCCGCCGGGACCGCTGATCGCCGGGGCGGATGGCGCGAAGATTCTGCGCGAAGGCGCGCGGAGGCTGCGGCAACAGACCGAGCGCGCGATCATCGGCCTCTTCGGTGGCAATCAGTTGGAGATGGGCCAGTTTCTCTACCGCAACGACAATTTCTTCATGCTGCTCGCCGGCGAACCGGATCGGGCGCACGATTTCCTCGACAGAATCACCACGATGTATTTGAGAAACCTGGAGAAGTTTCTTGGCGCGGTGGGCGACAGCATAGACATCATCGTCTTCGGGGACGACCTGGGCATGCAGACCGGGCCGCAGATTTCGCCGGCGATGTATCGGGAGTTCTTCAAGCCGCGCCACCAGCGCCTCTGGAGCCGCGCCAAGCAACTTGCGCCGGTGAAGGTGATGCTGCACTGCTGCGGTGGCGTGCGCGAGTTGATGCCGGACCTCATCGAAGCCGGGCTGGACGTGATCAACCCGGTCCAGATTTCCTGCCGCGGGATGGATGCGGCGGGCCTCAAGAAGGACTTCGGCTGCGACCTCACGTTCTGGGGCGGCGGCTGCGACACGCGGGATCTGCTGCCGCTTGGCACGCCGGAACAGGTGCGCCGGCACGTCCTCGACCAACTCCGCATTCTCGCGCCCGGTGGCGGTTTTGTTTTCCAACAGGTCCACAATATCCTCGCCAACATCCCGCCGCACAACATCGTCGCCATGCTCGATGCCGTTGCAGAATTCAACCACTCATGAACTACAAAGCCGTCCTTTTCGATCTCGATGGAACATTGTTGGATACGCTGGAAGACCTGGCGGACTCCATGAATGCCGTGCTGGCCCGGCTCGGCGCCCCGCAGCATCCGGTGCCGGCCTATCGCTACTTTGTCGGTGACGGCGTGCTCGAACTCTGCCGCCGCGTGTTGCCAGCCGATCGCCGCGATGAGGCGACGGTCAAGACCGCTGCCGCAGCCATGGGCGATGAGTACAGCAAGCGATGGGCAGAGAAAACGCGACCGTATCCCGGCATCCCCGAATTGCTCGATACCCTGACCGAACGCCGCGTCAAGATGGCCATCCTGTCCAACAAGAACAATAATTTCACCAAGCTTTGCGTCGAGAAATTGCTCGGCCGCTGGCGGTTTGACATGGTGCAGGGCCTCGACGAGACGATCCACAAGAAACCCCACCCGTCCGGCGCAATAGCTGTCGCGCGGCGGCTGAAGATCGCGCCGGCCGACTTCCTCTACCTCGGCGATACCAACACCGACATGAAGACCGCCGTTGCCGCCGGGATGTTTCCCGTCGGCGCCCTCTGGGGATTCCGCACGGCTGAGGAACTCACCGCCAACGGGGCGAAGGTGCTGATCTCAAAGCCGGCGGATTTGCTGTCACTTTGAACGCTGACTGCTTCGCGTTTGTCGCTTTGTGCCGCTTTGCACGCGGACGACCACGGGTTCGGCCAGCAGGAACTCATCAATATGCCGCGCGGCGCGCGCGCCTTCGGCAACAGCTTGAACGACTGTGGTGCCGCCGTTGACGATGTCCCCTGCGGCGAAGATGCCGTGTCGCGAGGTTTCCAGCGTGTCCTCATGGACCCAGACCAAGCCGGCGTCGGTGAAACGCACGCCGGACAGCGCGGGCTTGAGCGTCTCGTCGAGTTGCTGGCCGATGGCCTCGATGACGAGGTCGGCGGGCAACACGTGCTCCGAGCCCGGAATCGGTTTTGGCACGCGACGGCCATCCGCGTCGGGCGTCCCTAATTTGGTGCGGACGACTTTGAGACCGGTGAGTTTGCCTTTCGCACTGGCGATATAGCCAAGCGGCGCAGTCAATGTCAGCAGGTTGATGCCCTCCTTGACTGCTTCATCGCGCTCGTGCGGCCACGCGGGCATCTCGGCAAACGAGCGCCGGTAAACGATGGAGACCTGGTCCGCGCCGGCGTGTTTGGCGGCGAGCGCGGCATCGATGGCGGTGTTGCCGCCGCCGAGGACCAGCACGTTGCCGGAAACACTCAGACCTTTCTTCGCGTGCGCCAAAAACTCCAGCGCGCTGACCACACCCGACTTCGGCCGCTTGGTGGCTGGCAGCGGCACGGATTTGCCGAGGCCGATGGCCAGCAGCGCAGCGTGGAAGCCCTCGGCCATCATGTGGTCGAGATTGTAGCTCTTGTTGAGAGTGGCGTTGTAACGGCGGGTGACGTTGCCGCTCGACGTGAGTACGTCCTGGATCTCGCGCCGCAGAATCGGGTCGGGAAGGCGGTCGGCGGGAATCGCGTCCTGCGCGGCGCCGCCCGGCGAGGCGCTTCGGTCGAACAGTGTCACCGCATGGCCGAGCGACGCGAGCTTCGCGGCGGCCGCGATACCGGCCGGGCCTGCGCCGATGACAGCGACCTTCTTGCCGGTGGACGCGGACACCGCGTGCGCCTCGGCGACCCAGCCTTCCTCGACGGCCTTGCGTGCGACCCATCGTTGCAGATGGCGGATCGGCACGGGGAACGAGTAGCGCCGGTTGTTGCAGCGGGCTTCGCACTGCGTCTCCGACGGGCAGACGTAGCCGCACACGGCTGCGAGGGCGTTGGCCTCCCGCAGTGTCTCGTAAGCCTCGCGGAATCGGCCCGCCGCGACATGGGCGACGAACTTCGGGATGTTCACACGCGCCGGGCAGCCGGTGACGCACGTCGGGTCGTTGCACTGGCGGCAGGTCTTCGCCATCTGGATGATGGAGTCGAGCGCCTCGGCCCGGCCTTGTTTGTAAATCGGCTCGTAAATCTCGCCGTCGCGCGGCACGCAACCGGCGCGGCCGCCGTCCCGCATGATCTGCGTGCAGGCGGAGCAGGTCACGCAGACTCTCAGGGGATCAAGCTGGCCGCGTTCCTTCAGCGTGCGGGCGAACTCAGGATAAGCGAACGCCATCCGGCCGACGCCGACGAGCGAGACCCAGCGTTTGCGAATATTGGCCGCGCCGAGGTGCGGGAAGAACTGCCGCAGCCACGAATTGCCGCCGCCGACCACCAGCATCTCCGGCACCGCCTCCTGCACCTGGCGCACGACGTTGACGAACCGCGCGACACCGGCCAGCGGCGGCTCCGGCGGCAACGGCGCGCCCACCGTCGGCAGGTCGAACGGGCGGTTGACGTAAGGATTGAAATACGGATTGCCGATGGTGATGTTCACCAGCGGCGCGCCCTGGCTCTGGAGAAAGCGGACGATTTCGATCGGTTCGGCGAGGTCGGGTTTGGCGGGGTCGGCATGGTCCACGCCGAAGCCGTAGGGATACGCAATCGCATCGTAGGCATTCAGCCGCGCTGTCACCAGCAAGCCCGGCGCGGCGGCGCGAATCTTTTCCACGACGTTGCGCAGAAAGCGCGAGCGGTTCTCAAACGAGCCGCCGTAACGGCTGTCCTGCCGTGTGTGCGACGCGAGCAGTTCTGACACGAGATAGCGGTGGCACGCCTTCACGTCCACGCCGTCAAAGCCGGCGCGCTGCGCGCAGAGCGCGGCCTCCACGTAGCGATCCTCCAGCCGCTCCAGTTCGTCGTCCGTGATCAGTGGGTATGCCAGCGGCAGATTGTGCGTCGGGTCGAGGAACCGCGAGTGATGCGCAATGATCGGCTGCGGTTTGTTCACCGGCCGGTTGTAGCGGCCCGAATGCGTCAACTGCACGATCAACATGGGCCGGTGCTTCGCGCCGCAGGCGTCACGCGCGGCCTTGCGCGCCTCGCCCACGAGCTGCGTGAATGCGGCGACGGTCTTCTCGTAGAGCCACAACTGCCGCGGATTCGCCCGACCTTCCGGCACGACCGCCGTCGCCTCGACCCACAGCAACCCCGCGCCGCCTGCGGCGAAGCGGCGATAGCGGCGGAATGTGAGCGTGTCCGGCGAGCCGTCCTCCTGCCCGTCGCAACCTTCCATCGGCAGCACCACCATTCGGTTTGGCAGCGTAAATTTCCCGGCCTTCACCGGTTCCATCAGCGGGCGCAGGTCGTCGCTCAGTTCCAAGTCGAGCCCTAGCTCGGTAATGCGTCGGCGCACATCATCCGGTGAGTGGAAATGAAATTGCTCGTGCTCCGTCATGATAGTAGTTCTCCTCGCGATCAGCCTCGCGCACTCTAACCACAATTTCCGGCGCGTCGGAAGCGAATTCCAGCGCCGTGGACGCTGTCAACGCCTCAGGTGGACCGCGGTCTCCGGACGCGGTGGCTGTTGTTGAGTCCAAGCATGGAGTGCGTGGAGCGTCCGCTCCATCTTATCTTCGCAATGTTGCGACATACGATGGACGTTGACGGCCACGCATCACGGCGACGCTGCCGCTTCGGCCCCGTAGGGGCCATGCGAAAATAGCCCGGCGTTTCAACGCCGGGTGACAGACATCCCGTCCGCCAAGTCCCGTACGGACGATTGGATCATTCGCCGCAGCCGGGGCCATCACCGCGCATTCAATCTTCCCTTCGGGACTTGTATTCGCGTCCGTGTTTGTCAGTGCGCATTGTGGCAGTGGCGCTCAGTAACGCTGCAAGAGGTCCATGAGCTTGCGATCAAGCTTGTGGCCGTCGAGGTCCTCGGTAGCAGTGGTCTCCGACCGCCGCCCGCAGCAATGTTGCGAACCGGCATGAGAAAGCCGGCCATATTCGGCGCTCTGTTCTTGTTTGCCGGTTCAATATGAAATCGCTGCGACGGCGTAAAACGATGTGGACGAGGTGAAAAGCCAACCTTAATCTGCCACCATGCCTCCTAGTTATACGACAAATGAGAGGCTTGATTTAAATGTTGGAAGGAGCCATGAAACGGATCGCCTTGGGCCTTGTTGCACTGCTGGTGTTGGCGGCGGCTGCCGCTTGGCACTTTGAACGATACCATCTGCAAAGGGTCAGAGACTGGCGGAGCGAGGGCCTTGCCTTGCACCAAGCCCTTGAGGATTTTCAGAAGAAGAACAACCGCTACCCGGATAAGTTGTCGGACCTTCAACAGTATTACACTCCGTCAAACTCGACCGGAATCGACTGGCCCTTGATACTTGAATGTTCCCAGTATCAGGTTCGTTCAAACGCCTACACATTGATGGTCCCGTTTTCCAAACAATGAACCTTCCAACGGGTTGGGTGGAGGCAACGCCGGATTGCGCCTTCCTGTTCTTCCTTGGTTATTGGCCCGGCGTGCCTGACTCAAGTCGTTAAGTTACCCGCAACCTCACGCGGGTTTGACGTCAATTCCTCCTGTGCGCGTGCTGCTCAGTAACGCTGCAAGAGGTCCAGGAGCTTGCGGTCGAGCTTGTGGCCGTCGAGGTCCTCGTAGGTCACGTCGGCGCGCTCGCTGTCGAGGACGCCGAAGCTGCCGCGGAAATTCCAGAGCGCCCAACCCCAACCGGCTTTCTTCCAGTTGATCAGACAATCTTCGGCCCAGCGCAGGACGACATCGTGTGGGGTCTTGTTATACGATCCCCATTCGCCGACCATGACGCCGACGCCTTTGGCTTCGAGTTTCTTCCACGGTTTGATGTTCTTCTCCCACAGCCAGGCGCGGTCCTGCATCGGCAAGTCCATAAACGGCGTCGGTTGCGCGCCAGCTTTGTAGCAGATGGGGGCCGGTTTCTCGGCGAACCTCTGCGCGAGTGGCAGCACGTCTTCGCGTTCGGCGCCGGCGGGTTTGAAGCCCAGTTCGCTGATTTGCATCCAATCGCCGGCGGCGACGGAAACCTTTACCTGTTTCGCGCCGGCGGGCACGGTGACGGGGTAGTCGCGGTCGTAGGTGCAGAAGTAGAGTTTGTATTCCGGCTTGAACTCGCTCTTCTTCCACTCGCCCTCGCCGGAACCGGTCTTGAATTCCTTCTCCCAGATCTTCGCGCCGTCAATTTCGACCGTGAGCAGTGCGCGGGAAGAGACGCCCAGGACGTGCAGCCGCATCGCGGTTTCAGTCTTGAACGGGCCGTCAATGACGAGCGGGTGGGAGCCTTCTTTCTTGGCGGGGCTGAGCAACGTGCCGTTGGGGCCAAGCAGCTTGGGCCACTTCGGCAGCGGGAACCGGTCGCCGTTGGCCCAACTCGCCTTGTAGTGCGTCAACTCACCGGGCGTGTAGCCACGCGTGGCTTGAGCGATCTTCAGCGGACGCAACTCGGAAATCGGCGTCTGGCCCCACTGCATGCCATCGGAGATGATGAGCCGCTTCGGGTCCTGGGCGCGAATGGCCTCGGCCATCTTGCGCACGACGTTTACGTAAAGGTTGGTCTCGATGTTCGCCGGCTCATTGAAGAGATTGAAGCCGAGCTGAGTGTTGGGGATGCCCTTGTAACGCCGCGCAAACTCCGCCCAGTGTTTTGCGCAAACCTCCTGGGTCTTCGGGTCGGTGAACAGATCGGTCGCTTCTTTCGGCTTGGCGACGGTGTAGCCGGGCGCGCGGTGGAAGTTGATCCAGATGTGGATGCCGTATTGCCGGCCCCACTCAACGGCCTGGTCAATCTCCTTGAGCCGCGCCTCATCGAATTTCTCCCAGTCCTTGTCCTTGATCCAGCAACGGTAGTCCATCGGCAGACGCACAAAGTTGAAACCCAGCTTCTGAATGAGCTTGAAGTCCTCTTCCACAAACGGCTGGTTGCGACCCACGTTGAACTTCTCCAGCAGGTTGAAACCGCGCCACCGCGGCAGTTTCTCAGGCGTCGCCGGCAGCCACTTGACACGCGGCGCGGCGGGTTCCGCCGCGGCGGACAAGATGAATAAGGAACCGGCACACACGCTGGCGAGCAGGAGGAGAGATGAGGTTTTCATGCGTTGTTTCTTGCGCAACGCGCTTATCCGCTTCCGCCCGCCCATTGTCAAACTCATCCCGTTGCGGAAAAGAAGCTGGCCGCAGCGATGTCGCGTGATATAGTTTCAGTGGTATGATGAAAGACTTGGTCCATCGAATTCGTCGCCACGAAGGCTTTACGCTGGTGGAGTTGTTGGTGGTGATTGTCATCATCGGCATTCTGGCGGCGATGCTCCTGCCGGCCATCACCAGTGTGGGCGAAAAAGGCAAGCGCCTCTCCTGTGCGAGCAACCTCCGGGAAATCCACAAGATGGCGATCGCTTATGCGAGGGACAATGACGACGTGCTTCCCTGCTATGACGACCCGAAACCCAACGCGCCGATGTTGTTGGAGGAGCAGCTGAATGTTTTTTGCCGGAAAAACTACACGCGCAATGTGAAGATCTTCAAGTGCCCCAGCCGCACCTCGCCCACCGGTCTCAGCAAGGAGTATCAATACGAATACAACCCCTATTTCACCAGCAGGCGCGCGCTCAGACTGGCCCAGGTGAAGAGCCCGGGGAACTTGCGCCTGGGGTGGGACAGCGACAAGGAGAGTCAGGCGGGATTCTACGATCCCAAGGACAATCACAGCGACGCCGGTGGCAATGTGGTCTACATAGATGGTCACGTGCAGTGGTGGGATGGAAGACAGTATAAAGGAACTGACCAGATCAATCCCGACATGCCGTGATGCCGTATTTCGCCGGGCAAATGCCCTTGATATCGCAAGCACAACGACGGAACGAAATGCGAACTCTTGCCACGACCGCGATGTTGCCGGCGGCGATATCGCTATCTGGCGGTGAACCGACGCTCAAGTATCAGATTGCCGACGATGCGGGTAACTTGAGAGTGCTTGCCGATGGCCGTCCGTTGTTCCAATACAATTATGGTTTCGTCAGCCGACATTGTGGTTGCCTTCTTCTTCGCCACGAGTCATTCACTGTCGAACCTGGCAAGACTCTTGAAATGAAATACCGCTGCATCGTCCCCGACGGCAGCCTCACGCCAGAGGAGAGTAAACGACTCTGGCAGACATGAGCGTAGACTAAGTGACGAACCGCCGCTTTAAGCCGGACAACACGGAGAAACAACCATGAGCAAAACTGATTCCTCGAAAACCAACGCCCCCATCCCCAATGGATCCGAAATGTCACGACGCAAGTTCCTCAGCAAGACCGCAGCCCTGACGGCGCTGACCATTGTGCCGCGCCACGTGCTCGGCGGGCCGGGCCACGTCGCGCCCAGCCAGAAGACCACCATCGCCTGCATCGGCGTCGGCGGGCAGGGCACGCAGAACATGATGACGTTTGTGGAGTACCCGGAAGTTCAGGTCACGGCAGTCTGTGACGTGAATCGCGAGGGCGTGGGCTACCAGTCGTGGAACTGGTCACAAGGGAAGGCACGCCAGACCTGCGGTCGTGAGCCAGCCCGCCGCGCCGTGGACGAATACTACGGCAAGCAGCAGCCGACAGGAAAATATCGCGGCTGCAAAGCCTACACCGACTACCGCGAGTTGCTGGAAAAGGAGGATGTGGACGGGGTCATGATCGCCACGCCGGACCACATGCACGCGGTTATCGCGATGGCTGCGATCAAACGCCGCAAACATGTTTATTGCGAGAAGCCGCTCGCCCACACGGTGTTCGAGACTCGCCAGATCACCGAGGCGGCGCGGAAGGCCGGGGTCGCCACACAGTTGGGCAACCAGGGTCAGGCCGACGAGTCAGCGCGCGTCGTGCAGGAGTTCATCCTCGATGGCGCCATCGGCACCGTGCGCGAAGTGCAGGTGTACACCGGACCACGCTTCTGGAAATTTACACCGTGGGAAGAGCGCCCGAAGGAAACACCGCCAGTGCCCGAGGGCTTGGATTGGGACCTCTGGCTGGGTCCGGCGCCGCAGCGGCCGTATCACCCGGAATACTGCCCGTGGACCTGGCGTAACTGGTGGGATTTCGGCACCGGCCTGATCGGTGATCTCGGTTGCCACAAGCTCTCCACCGTCTTCAAGGCGATGAAGTTCGGCCACCCGATCAGCATCGAGGCCAGCGCGGCGAAACTGAACCCCGAGACTCATCCGCTCGGCGTGATCGCGCGGCTCGAGTTTCCCGCGCGCGGCGACATGCCGCCCGCGACGCTTACGTGGTATGACGGTGGACTGAAACCTTTCCGCCCACCGGAGCTTGAGCCGAGTCAGGGCATGGGCGACATCATCTATACCGGCGACAAAGGCAAGCTCATGGGCCACCGCCTTATCCCGGAGTCCAGACAGAAAGCCTACGGCAAACCGCCGAAGAAACTTCCCCGCTCGCCCGGTCACTACAAGGAATGGGTCATCGCTTGCCGCGGTGGCGAGCCAGCCGGCTCCAATTTCGTGGACCACTCCGGGTTGCTGACGGAAGCGTGCATGCTCATCAACGTTGCCGTCCGCGCCCAAAAGAAGCTGCTCTGGGACGGCCCGAACTTCAAGATCACCAACGACAAGGAAGCCAACAAGCTCCTCCATCGCGAGTATCGCCAGGGCTGGTCGCTCTGAGGCTGAGAACAGTTCGAGAACGGCGACAGGCGCGTCACTCTCCGGCGGCAAGACCTCCGGCAGAGCGGAGAGCTTTGAGCCACGTCTGCGCGGCCGCGGCGTCGGTTTCGCCACCGTCGAGCCGGAGCGACAGCCAGTGGGCATAGCCAAGGGTGCCGAGCGCTTTGCCCAGCGTTTTTGGGTCGTCGAGAAGCCGCGCGCGCACGAGGCGCGTATCGCGAAGCGATTGAGTCAATTGTTTTGGCGCCGCTGCGTCGCACGCGAGACGGATGTTTGGGTGGTCCACTTTTCGCACAAACCGTTCTGCCAGCCCGGCCTCCCCGCTGCCCACGCAAAGCGTCACGCGCCGCGACTCGGCCAGCGGCACGCAACGGCGCAGCACTTCGACCGCGAGCGTTTTGGCCTGGTCGGGCCGCAGTCTGCCGCGCCATGTTTCCCATGCGGACAACTCAAAACACATCAGCCGTGCGCCCAGTTCCGTGCAGAGCCGGATCGTTGCCTGCAATTGCGCCAGAGCTGCCGCGCGCGATGTGTCACCGCCGACCAGCCGGTGCGCAGCGCCCGCCATTACGCCCGTCAGTCCCGCGATCGTCACGCCAGCGTTCGACGCCGCCAGCCGCAGCCGGGCTGCCTCCGCCTCTATCAGTGCAGCCGGCTCGATCGCGAGAGATGACAGCGGCAGCAATACGGCACGCAGCCTGAGCTTGGACGCCAAGGCAAACACCTTGTCCATGCCGGCGCGCGCAACATTTTCAACTTCGAGAACCAATCGCACGGCAGGAGTCTACCACATCGCGAGGGCGAATGAAGCGAGGCGATGAGATCTCCTAACGCCAAACTCCGGATAAACTTCAGACAACAAACATCAAGCCGTGCCGCTGGTTTCTTGTTGTGAAGACTGTTCTGGGCAAGCCGCTGAGTACTGCGTGATGCCAGCATAAGCGTAAGTGGGGTCAGGTCTCAACATCAGACATATTGCTTGACCTGACACGAGCGTTGGCACATTCTGACAGGCATGGCACGACCGTTGAGAATCGAAATGGCGGGCGGGTGGTATCACGTCACCGCCCGGGGCAATGAACGCAAGCGGGTGTTCCGCGACGACAAGGATCGGTTGCGATTCCTGGAGTTGTTGGAGGAATGGGTGGAGCGTTTTGCGATGCGGCTGCACGCCTATGTGTTGATGGAGAATCATTATCATTTGCTGGTGGAAACGACGCAGCCGAATTTGAGCGCGGCGATGCAATGGCTACAGGTCAGTTACACGGTGGGGTTCAACCGGCGGCACCGGCGGGTGGGGCATTTGTTTCAGGGGCGCTACAAGGCGATAGTGACGGAGGCGGGCGCGGCGTGGGAGTTGAGCCGGTATGTGCATCTGAATCCGGTGCGGGTGGGGGCGTTGGGGTTGGACAAGGCGGCGCGGAAGTTGGAAGCGGCGGGGATGGGAACGAAGGCGGATGCGGCGCTGGTGCGGGAACGGCTAGCGCGGCTGCGGGGGTATCGGTGGAGTTCGTACCGGGCGTATGTGGGACTGGCGGAGGCACCGGGGTGGTTGACGACGGAAGAACTGTCGGCACCGAGCGGCAGATTGTCGAGGCAGAAGCGGACGCAGGTATATCGGGAAGAGACGGAGGCGGCGGTGAGGTCGGGGCTGGCGGAGAGTCCGTGGGAGCGATTGGAGGCGCAGGTGGTGTTAGGAACGGCGGAGTTCGTGGGTCGGATGCAGCGGTTGGCGGCTGGGGAGGGGGCGGAACAGCCGCAACGGAAATGGTTGCGGGCGCGGCCGAGGTGGGAGTCGGTGGTGGCGGTGGTGGAGCGGGTGAAGGGGGAGAAGTGGGAGCGATTTCGGGATCGGTCGGGAGATTGGGGACGGGACATGGCGTTACTGGTGGCTCGACGGCGATGCGGTTTGACGCTGCGGGAGCTGGCGGGGAAGGTGGGCGGCTTGGGCTATGCGGCGGTGCAGGTGGCGGTGCGGCGGTTGGCGGTGCGAGTGGCGGAGGACAAAGCGTTGCAGAAGGCGATGGCGGAGGTGATGAAGAAGATGTCTGATGTTGAGACCTGACCCCCGAAAGCAGCGGTCAGTATGACCGTAGAATCCAACAGGTGTGGGACATATATAAGAAGCTATTCCAAAGAGTGATACCGGATGCCACCCCATGACAAAGCCATTCCTGTCCAGAAAGGTTCTGACCGCCGCTGCAACGGTGACCGCGATCATTTCGTTGGTCATTCTTTATCAGCAGGTATTCGGTAGTCGTGCCAAGGCGCGAGCTTACCATCACGCCCAAGCGACTCTTGACCCGGAAAAAGATAAAGATCGACTACATGAACTCTGGAAAACAGCGAGAGATGCAGACTCGAAATTCCAGTGGAGAATCCCAATCTCGTTCTACGGCAAGGTGGTTGACGAAAATGGCAAACCGGTGGGTGAAGCAAAAATAGAGTTTGGTTGGACGGATATTTCTTACGAAGGCAGTTCGAAAAGACATGTTCTGAGCGATTCAAACGGCCTTTTCTCGCTTACCGGAGTTCGGGGCAAACGATTGACGGTTGAAGTGGGGAAGGATGGCTACCACGAGCTTCGGTCGCAAAACCCGTTCGCTTTTGAATACGCCGACTATTTTGGCTTTTTCCGTCCGGACCCCGCCCACCCGGTTGTGTTTCATTTGCTCAAAGCCAACATTGCCGAGCCAATGGTGCAGAGGGATTGTAAAGTTGTTTTGAAGCTCGATGGATCTCCAGTCTATTTGAATGTATTGACCGGGAAGACGGGTCAAGCTGGGCAGATGGAAATACGAAAATGGAGGGCCGAAACGTGGCAGGAAGACCGGCGGAATGGACTGAAGTTTGATTGGCGGGTGCTTCTTCGCATTCCCGACGGCGGCTTTATTGACGTCGGCAAGGAGATGCCTTTTACCGCGCCGGCGACCGGTTATTCCCCGGAGTTCGACATCAACCTGCCAAAGAGAAGCCAGACTTGGGCGACGGCCGTGACAAGGAAGATGTGCTTTGTGTTTGGGAACCCGCCAAGATATGGACGCATGAAGTTGGACGCTGACGGAATCGACCATTCCGTCTACATTGAGTTGTGGATCAATCCTTCCGGCTCGAGAAACTTGGAATACGACTATAAGAAAGACATCACCAAACAGTTCGAGTAAGAAGTCGCATGTCGAGAAACAACAGAACCAACCATGAACGATCCAATCAAATACCTGGTAACGGGAGCCGCGATAGCCATTGTCTGCGGAGCTGTAGGCACGATGGGCGGCGTATGGCTGATGAAAGAGATGGGAAATGGCCAGCCAGCACCGACCAGGACGTCTAGCGGGAAGTCGTCCCCGATCAACATCCAACCGTCAAGTGTCAGCGGTCAATCGGTGTTCAGCGGACAACGGATGCAGCAGAACCCGGTCATCACCATCCCTTCACGTTCAGGTGGTTCAAACGTCGCATTTCGTCCGACACCGCCCACCGGCAAGCTGCCGATGAACTACAACCAGTTCCAAAAAATCCAAGAATTGCCAGAAGTGAAAACCGCCCGTGATGCGTTCATGGAAGCCCAGAAGAAGTATTCCGAAGCGATGAAGAAAGCCGTGGAAAGCGGGCAGGGCGCGGTTGCCAGTGCTTCCAAAAGCACTCCATTGACGATTCAAGTGCCGCCAGCCGGTGCCGTTTCAAATGGAGCGGTGCAAGTGAAGGTGAAGTAGCGGCGGTTGATGCTGGGCTGATGCTCAAAAAACGACAGAATGAAGCTTCCTCGGGGGCTGGATTGGGGATTTGAGGTTGTTCCGCTTGGGTTCTCCGGTTCGCTTGAGTTTTTGGTTGCGGCTGTTATCATGCCGCCGTTATGGAACGGATATTTTTGATGTTGGTCGTGCTGGCGCTCGCCTTGACGGCGTGCACCGAGCCGACCGGAACCGGCTTTATCGGCGACGATAAGAACCCGTGGCTGAAGAAGGCGGAGGCGGAAAAGCAGCGGCGTAACTACGTCGAGGCGGCCGAGTGCTATGAGCAGGCGCTCAAGCTCAACCCGGATTCGGCGGCGATCCACTGGGCCGTTGCGATTCTCGATGAACAGCAACTCAAAGACCTCGCCGGCGCGATTTACCACTACCAGCGGTTTGTGAAGCTGAATGCGGACCCGGAGCGCGGGAAGATGGCGAATGTTTTCATCGAGCGCGCCAAACGCAACCTGATCGCTTCAATGCCCAATTCGCCGCTGGAAAACGCCAGCGAGATGAACGACCTGTTGCAGAAGAATCGCGCGCTTCAGGACGAAGTGGACAAGCTGCGCCAGCAGTTGACCGAAATTCAGATGAGACTGGCGAACCAGCCGCAGACGGCCGCTGCCGCGCCGCCACCGCCGCCATTGGAGCCGAACGTTCCCGCCGTTGCGTCGAACTCGGTCGCCGTGGCGTCCGCGCCTCCGGTTCCAAACAATACGGCGACCGTGGCTCCGCCCGCGCCTGCGACGGCTGGCCAGCCGGTGGCGCCTGCCCAGCCGGCTGCCCATGCCCAATCGGCACCCGCGGCATCGCAGTCTCCGCCGATCAATCCGAAGAAAACGACCAGCTACAAGGTCAAGGCGGGCGACACACTCGCCAACATCGCCCTCAGGTATTACGGCGATCGCAACCTGTGGACGCAAATCTATCGCGCCAACCGCTCGGCCATTCCCGACAAGGATCGCCTGATGCCCGGCACCGTGCTCACGATCCCGGTGAAGCGTTCGCGGTGAGGGCGGGGGAGATGACCATGTGGGATGTTTTCTTGCGAACGTGGAGCCGCACGGCTATGCTGACACGGTAATGAAAAGGCTTGCCATCTATCCCGGCAGCTTCGATCCCATCACGAACGGCCACCTCGACGTGGTTGAGCGTGCGATACGGCTTTTTGACGAGGTCATCGTCGCCGTCGCCGTCAACATCGGCAAGGAGCCGTTGTTCAGCGTGAGGGATCGACGCGCGATGCTTCGGCGTGCCGTGGGACATCTGCCCACCGTTTCTGTGGACAGTTTTGACTCGTTGCTGGTGGACTACGCCCGGCGGAAGGATGCCGTGGCTGTGGTGCGCGGGCTGCGGGCGGTGAGCGACTTCGAGTTTGAGTTTCAGATGGCGCTGATGAACCGGAGCCTGCAGCCGCGGGTGGAAACGGTGTTTCTGATGCCAAAGGACAGTTACGCGTATTTGAGTTCGAGAATGATCAAGGAAATCGTCCGGCTGGGCGGCAGTGCGAAAGGGTTCGTGCCGCCCTTTGTCGAGGTGGCGTTGCGACGCCGCCTGGGGAAAGGAGGCCGCAGATGAAAATCAATCTAAGAAACTTCCCCGCTGAGGGGCGTGATTTTGAAGGCGAGGATCCCGTTGATATTCTGGACGTTAGCGATCCGGAATATCGATTTGAATCCCCCGTCCACTACCGGTTGCATGCGCAGGTTTTGGGTCACGCGCTGGTGGTAACAGGCCGGGTTTGGACCCGTTTGGGCGTGACTTGTGTGCGCTGTTTGAAGGATTGCGAGCAGGCCGTGGAGGTGCGGGACTTCGTGGTGCACCGGGAAATAGCGCCAACGGAGGATTTCGCGGACTTGACGGAGAATCTGCGGGAAGATACTTTGCTGGCTCTTCCGCAGAACCCGTTGTGCAGCAAAGATTGCAGGGGCCTGTGCCCCGTCTGTGGACAGAACCTGAACGAAAGAACATGTTCGTGCGCGAATCAGGCGGCCAGCGCCGACTCCCAGCGAGTCGGCGACGGCAGCACGGGAACGCCTTGGAGCGCGCTCGATCGGATTAGAATTACGAGGAAGTAATAACATGGGCGTTCCAAAACGCAAGATGTCCAAAAGCCGGCAACGCAGCCGGCGCAAGGCCAATAGTTGGCGCGCACCGCAAACGGGCAAGTGCTCGCAATGCGGCAGCAGCGCACAGCCGCATCGGGTGTGTCCCTCTTGCGGCTACTACAAGGGCCGCCAAGTCGTCACCATCAAAGCGGGCGCCTAGAGCTACCGCGAGGTTCGCGCGGCTCGCCGTTTTTGCCCTTGAAGATCGCTGTCGATGCCATGGGGGGAGATCACGGGCCGCAGCCTGTTGTGGAGGCTGCTGCGACGGCGCTTGAGCTGTATCCACAGATCGAGCACATCTTCCTGGTCGGCATCGAGAAGGAACTCAATGCGAGACTTGCGACTCTGTCGCACGATCGCTCGCGCTTGAGCATCGTTCACGCCTCTGAAGTCGTGACGATGGAGGACAAGGCTGTTGAGTCGGTCCGCCGCAAGCGGGATTCCTCGCTCAGCCGTGCGGTGGACATGGTGAAGGATGGCAAGGCTGACGCCGTCCTCTCGCCGGGCAATACCGGCGCGTTTATGGCGGCGGCGCTGATCAAACTGCGCACCCTTCCGGGCGTCGAGCGGCCCGGCTTGGCGACGGTCATGCCGTCGCTGCACGGCAAGTTCCTCCTTCTTGATGTTGGCGCCAACGCGGACGCCCGGCCGCAGCATCTCTGCGACTACGGCGTCATGGGCGAGATTTACGCGCGGCAGATTCTCGGTGTTGCAAACCCGCGCATCGGCCTCTTCTCCATCGGCACCGAGGAGATGAAAGGCAATGAGTTGACCTTGGAAGCCCATCTGCTACTGAAGGACAGCCCGATGAACTTCATCGGTAACATCGAAGGACATGATCTGTTTGCCGACAAGGTGGACGTGATTGTGACCGACGGCTTCACTGGCAACGCCGTGCTTAAGAGCTGCGAAGCCACCTCCCGGCTGGTTCACGCTTGGATGAAGGAGGAACTCTCGCTGAACCCGCTGCGCACGATGGGCGCCTGGCTGGCGACGGGGGCCTTCAGGGATCTCAAGAAGAAAGCCAACCCCGACGAATACGGCGGCGCCATCCTGCTCGGCGCCAATGGCATTTGCATCAAAGCGCACGGCAAAGCCAACGCCAACGCCATCTGCTCCGCTCTTCGCGTTGCTGCTGACGCCATCACGCGCCAGGTCAACAAACTCATCATTGAAGAAATCCGATTGACGCATGAAAAAGAACACCCCGCGCAGCCCGCGCCCACAATTGCCGCCTAGAGCCGTCTCCATCGTCGGCACTGGCAGTTACGTGCCGGAACGTATTGTCACCAACGCGGAATTCGAGGCCCGCAAGGAACTCGCAACTTCCGACGAATGGATTCGCACTCGCACTGGTATTCGCGAACGCCGGTTTGCCCGCGATAACGAATACACTTCCGACCTGTCCGCCGAGGCCGCACGCCGTGCCATGGCCCAAGCCGGCGTCAAGCCGGAAGAGATTGATCTCATCGTCGTGGCCACTATCACGCCAGACATGCCGTTTCCGGCCACGGCTTGCCTCGTGCAGCACAAGATTGGCGCCACACGCGCCGCGTGTTTCGACCTGGAGGCGGCCTGTTCTGGTTTTCTCTATGCGTTGGAGGTTGGCCAGCAATTTGTCGCCGCTCACACCTACAACACCGTCCTGGTCATCGGCGCGGAAAAGCTTTCCTCCATCATTGACATGCAGGATCGCAATACCTGTGTCCTGTTCGGCGACGGCGCCGGCGCGGCCATCCTGCGCAGCCGTGACGACTCCAGTCATGGCATCCTTACCACCTGCATGGGTGCCAACGGCGCGCACAGCGACTTGCTCAAAATGCCTGGCGGCGGTTCCTGTCACCCCGCCACACGCCAAACGGTGGATGCACGGTTGCATTTTCTCCAGATGGCCGGCAAGGAAGTCTTCAAACAGGCTGTCACGGCGATGAATTCCGCAGCCACCGAGGCGTTGGCGCGTTGCCAGATCACCGGCGCAGACATCGCGCTGGTGATTCCGCATCAAGCCAACCTTCGCATCATAGACGCGCTCGCCAAACGCATCGGAGTGCCGGCCGACCGCATCTACGTCAACCTCGACCGTTACGGCAACACATCCGCCGCGAGCGTGCCCATCGCGCTGGATGAAGCCGCTCGCGCCGGCCGCATTAAGAGCGGGGATCTGGTGTTGATGGTGGCCTTCGGCGCCGGCTTCACCTGGGCTTCCTGCGTCATCCAATGGTAAGCCCTGCGTGGGACTAGGCGCTCGTGTCGGCGCGCCGGTAAGGTTGCAGTTCAGCCAGCATGCTGGGCGGCACCTTCGCATCCAGTTCGCAACGGCCGCGCACAAACTTCTTCTGCAGCACTTGGCCATCACGATGGATCCGCGCAACCAGCGCGGTTTGGTTGGTGGGAATGGCAAGCCGCACAAACTCGTGCTTTGGCGTAAGCTGGATGCTCAGTTCGCTCAGCAGCATGTCGAAGCCCGTCTTCTTCAGCGCGCTGATGGCGATGGCGTTGGGCGTCTCTCGGCCCAATCGGTCGAGCAGCGTGCGATTCTCGACGAGGTCGGTCTTGTTCAGCGCGGTCACGGTGGATTTCTGGGCGGCCTTCAGGTCGAGGAGCACCTGGTTGACAGCGGCGATCTGGTCGAACACCTGCGGATGGCTGGCGTCCACGACGTGGATGAGCACGTCCGCTTCGACAACTTCCTCAAGCGTGGCATAAAAACTGTCCACGAGGTGGTGGGGCAGTTGGCGAAGGAAACCGACTGTGTCCGTGAGCAGCACGTTGCGGTTGTTGGCAAGCCGCAGCCGGCGCGTGGTGGGGTCGAGCGTGGCGAATAGTTTGTTCTCGGCGGCGACGTGGGCGTCGGTGAGCGCGTTTAGCA
>Ga0265297_10004625_pt1 | contig 22134 bp, 24 predicted proteins | sample Munlanlwell13791_FD_192502 | JGI IMG/M metagenome (GOLD analysis project Ga0265297, IMG submission 192502) | Leachate microbial communities from a municipal landfill in Southern Ontario, Canada - Leachate well 137-91 | ecosystem: Engineered > Solid waste > Landfill > Unclassified | place... | reverse complement strand
GGTCTCTGGGGGCGAGCGCAATTCCGCGCTCAGAAAGCAGACAAGCCCTCAGCGTGTTGTTTTTCTCTTTTAGCTCCTCGATTATTTTTTCCAGGAAAGCAATAGTTTTGTTCAGTTCCCGTATTTTCCCCGTCCATCCATTTTTTAGCATTTTTCCTCCTTCCTTCCAGCTAGCCGGTTTTCGAGGATATAGTTTGCCTCACGATAGTATATTAAATCAATCATAAGCTTGTCATTTTGTGTTTCAAGAGCCGCTATTGTTTCCTCCTGAAAAGCAATAGTTTCGCTCAGTTGCCTTATTTTTTCAGTCCACTCATTTTTTACCATTTTTTTATCTCCTTCTTTTGTTTGTCTTTTTTATAGGGGTCGCGAGGGATTTACCCGCCCGCAGGCTGATTGATTATCTTTCTTCCGCCTCGTCGATAAGCACAATCTCCTCCTCAAATTTATATTCTGGCCGATTTTCTCCTAAAGAGAAATACAGACCTTCTAATAATTTTGTTGCAGATAGTTGCATTAGTGCCCTAGGAGCATTTGTGACAATGTTAGCAAAACTTCCGATTAAAATATGGTTATAGTCCGTTTCAATCTGTTTGATCTTTTCTCTAATTTCCGTTTCTGTTCTCATTTTCTTCCTCCTCCTCAAACTCTGCCTCTTGGCAGTCCTCCCAAGTGGACAGGTCAGCACAGCACCCTGTCTCACTTCCAAGGTCTTGAAATGGACATCTCTCGTTAATGCATATATATTTCTCTATCATCGTCTCTTTCCTCCGCCCCGGCGCTCGTGTTGCCGCCCGCAGGCTTGGTTGATTATATTTCTTTTTGTGTTTCCTTTTTAAAGGCGCACAACCGTATACGTTACTGGGTTCCCTGCTATTGCCCGCAGGTTCTCCAGTGACAATTCTTTCCCTCTCATCTCCGGCGTGAGATTGAGAGGAACTTCTGTAAAACTTGCTGTCAGACAAGAAAGCGAGTGCGGAAGAACACCGCAGACATGGCGGCCTGTTACCGCCTCCGGCGTGGCGTGGCTAATAACCTCCACGCCCTCCGCCACTACGCCCAACTCCCGCAGGTATTCTACGAGAGCTGGGTGTCTGGTTACGATTATGTTGATTTTATTCATAATTTCCCTCCCCTTAAAATTAAATTATTTAAAATTAAGCCCGAACGGATTCATCCGGGAAGATACAACTTTTCTTTGCCCACCGGGCAGAGAAACTACCCTCGCCTCCGGGGCAATCAATAAAAATTCCGTGACGGGAATAAAAAACCATTTCCCGTCATCGCAGGTTGCTACTTCTATTACCTGCGATTCGACAAGGGGGATACCCTCGTCGAATACTCGCTCGGATTCCGAGCGAGCCTCGGTGACCAAGGAGTCCCGGCGGGACTCCTCTTGAATCTCTTGCGCCGCCCGGGCAGCGGCGCAAACTGGGCAGGGGTTTTTCTCCCCTGGCCAAAAAACAAATCCATGGAGGCATGAGCATTGCCCGCCTCCACTGGTTTGGAGGCTCCAGCGCTCTTCGCGCTCTCTGCAACTTTTCATTTCTGCAGCGAGCGCATTCCCCTTGGTAAATCCGGTAAAATTACTCATTTTTTGTTCCTCCTTTTTTATTTAATTACTATTATATAATGCACATGCTATGCCAATGCGTTATACCCATATATATTATTTTAATTGTGCAATAAAATCAGGCAGTTAGATGTGAAAATAAATATTATGGCCTTGAAAATAGCATGCCAGGATTATAAATAGGTGGCAAAAGGGGACAAACCGGGCGGTAATGGGACAGGGGTGTCTCAAAAATGGGACAAAAAGCCGGAAAATGGCAGGTTAAAAAGTGGGAATGCTTATAAATCAACTACTTAGCTGTATGTAGTAAATAGCAGGCTGTTGATAGCGCTGATAAATGACTTGTGTTAATACATTGCTATGTCCATATAATCACAAGCGGGCACCGGCAATCTCTCAACCTGGGCAATCCTCGCAAGCCGATTTTTCGGGGAGCCCGAAACCGTGAAGATTTGTCACAAGTTGACAAAGCCGCAATAAGGTATATAATGTAGCATTATTGTTAAGGATTTGCCAATCCCGCAACAAGTTGCAACAAGAATGCAACAAGCCGTAACAAGCTGTAACAAGCGCAACAGGCCGGGCCGGTGGGGAAAATAAATAAAAAAAGCTTGGCAAATATTTTTAAAAGTGGTAAAACAGAAATCATGCAAGAAACAGTCGAACAATTTCTCGCCCGTGGCGGGAAAATAAAAGTTATAAAAACCAACATGGACTGGGTCAAAAACATCCAACCAAGAACCCGTTTTCATTATGGAAATCCCTCTAAAAAAATCAGCGCTGCCGCTGTGGAACCCGGCGGAAGGATCGAACCATGCAGACCCCATAAGTCATGGCCTAACTACAAGAAAAAACGCGGCAAATAAGCACCAGCAGGCACCGGTTATGTCCGGGGTACGCTTGCCGCACAGAAACAAAAGGGCGCTGACATAATTTTAGAGGACATACATAGGGGTAGTATACAAGCAAACTCAATAAATCCTGGGTACCAATACTATTCTCTTCCAAACAGCAACAAACACAATAAAAACACATACTTAAAAATACCTTAAATGGTTGCCGATAGCGAAGCGGCAAGGCAACGATAATGATAGTACAGCTAATACAGAGCTTGTAAATTAATCCTATTTATTAAAAACACTCTTTTTCCGGGCATGTATATTCAGACCTTCTTTACTTTTGTTACCTAAAAAAAGCTTGACAAGAAATTAGTGGTGTGGTAAAAAGTACACACCCACTGTGAAAAAACTGTGGTATAAGTAACACAATATAAAAAAACTGTGGTAAAAAGTACACAGTGTGGTAAAAAGTACACACCAAGGTAATCTTATGAAAAAGAAACCTGCAAAGCGGGGCGGGAAAAAGGCTGTTTTTGACCTGGAAAAGATAAAAACTTATGCTGCAATGGGGCTGACCAAAGATGATATTGGCCGGGCACTGGGTTATGCCCATACATGCTTCTACAGGGCAAAGGCCGCAAACAGCGAAATAGAAGAAGCAATCGTCGCTGGCCGGGCACAATTTAAAGTGCTTGTTTCGAAAACATTGGTTGACCAGATGCAGAGCGGGAATGTTACAGCGGCGATATGGCTGGACAAGACCCGGTGCGGGACAAGAGAAATACAGACGGACGACACTAAAAAACCATTACCATTGGTGAATTATCGTGCTCAACCCGAATGACCTTACTGACAAACAGAAAGTAGTTGCACAAAGCGGTGCGCGTTTTCGTGTTCTTGCGTCGGGGCGTCGGTTTGGCAAAACGTATTTAGCCATTTACGAATTGCTTCTTTGCGCGGCCGGATTAAACCAAATTGCCTGGTATGTGGCTCCCTCCTACCGGCAGGCAAAGCAAATCAGCTGGAAAATGCTCAAGGAGGCGCTAACCTTTTTGAATTGGTCTGTCAGATATAACGAGACCGACCTGTCCTGCTATCTTACTCAATCCGGATCGACAATAGCCTTGCGGGGGGCGGACAACCCGGATGCCTTGCGCGGGGTCGGAATCAACCTGCTTGTGATTGACGAGGCAGCGGATGTGAAGCAGGAGGCTTGGACGGAGGTATTGAGGCCGACCCTTTCGGACACCGGCGGCAAGGCGTTTTTCATCGGCACGCCCAAAGGACGCAACTGGTTTTACGATCTTTACATGAGGGGCAAGGATGGGCCGGAGGATTGGGAGTCGTGGCAATTTACCACATTGGAAGGGATGATTGTCCCTCCTGAAGAAGTGGAACTTGCGAGGCGCGACCTCGATGATCTTACGTTTGCGCAGGAATATCTGGCCAGCTTCGTTAATTTTGAGGGTCGCGCTTATTATACGTTCGAATATGGCACCCATTGCCATGATCTGGAATACGACCCCAAACAGCCGCTTGCATTATGCTTCGATTTCAATATCGCCCCAGGGGTTTGCGCTATTGCGCAGGAGCAGAAATTGCCAAACGGATTTGACGGGACGGGAATTATCGGCGAAGTTTATATCCCCAGAAACAGCAACACACCGGCAATATGCCGCAAGATCGTTGCGGACTGGGGTAAACACGAAGGCCGGGTGATTTGTTACGGAGATGCTACGGGCGGATCGGGAGGCACGGCAAAGGTTTCGGGCAGCGACTGGGATTTAATCCGGCAGGAACTGCGTCCGGCGTTTAGCGACCGGCTGACGTTTCACGTGAAAACCGGCAACCCGAGGGAACGGGTGCGGGTGAATGCCGTCAACTCCAGGCTGAAAAGCACCAGTGGAGATGTCCGGCTGATGGTGGATGCCAAAAAAGCTCCCCATGTTGTTAGGGATTTTGAAGGCGTCCAGTTATTGAAAGGCGGGTCTGGGGAGATAGACAAGAAAGCAACTCCTGACCTGACGCATTTGTCGGACAGCATTGGTTACATGATTGAATATTGTTTTCCGCAGACAGCTCCATTGTCTCGCATTCCGCTGGCGGGGGTTTAAATGGCAAGTAAAAAAGTCAACACAACACATCCAGATTATGACCGAATGGTCGACAAATGGTCAAGAGTCCGTGCCTGCGTCGCTGGGCAGGACGCCGTGCATGATGCCGGGGAGAGGTTTCTACCGAGCCTGAAGGATCAGGAAGCCGCAGAATATAACAAGTATAAGCTACGCGCCGATTTTTTTAATTCAACATGGAGGATAATCAGCGCACTATCCGGGTTGCTCTTTCGCAAGCCGCCGGTCATTACCGTCCCTGCCGCCGTTGAACCATTACTGGAAGATGTCACGATGTCCGGGATAAGCCTCCATGTCTTTGTCCAGAACGTAGCCATTGAAGCGCTTACTACCGGCAGGATTGGCATATTGGTTGATTATCCGCCGCAGTCCGTTGACGGCTTGTCACTGGCTGAGGCGCAGAAGCTCAACCTTCGCCCGGCAATGCAGAAATACCCGGCAGAGTCAATCGTTAATTGGAAAACGCAATGGATTGGCAATAAGACTGTGCTGTCAATGGTTGTCCTGTCCGAAAGCACAGCATTACCTGGGGACAGTGAATTTGAGCAGAAAACAGAGACCCGATACAGGGTGCTTGATCTTTTCAACAACCGCTACCGAGTAAGGGTCTTCAGAATCGACGACAATAAAGAGGACGAGCAGGTGGGGACTGATTTATTTCCGCTTATGAATGGCAAGCCTCTTGACTTCATACCGTTCATTTTTTTGGGTGTTGATGACACCACACCGGATGTTGACGATCCGCCACTCATCGACCTGGTTGACCTGAACCTTTCTCACTACAGGCTTGATGCCGACCTGAAACATGGACTGCATTTTACCGGTCTTCCACAGCCGTGGATTGCCGGATACAGTCCAGAAAATAATGGTGAAAAGCTATACATCGGCTCATCATACGCCTGGACGTTCCCAGACCCGCAGACAAGGGCGGCATACCTCGAATTTGGCGGGCAGGGACTTGGGCCGATATCCGAAGAAAAAGAGAAAATTGAACAGCGCATGGCGATTCTGGGCGCGCGCCTTCTGTCCGCCGAAAAGAAAGCCGTTGAAACAGCACAGACCGCACAAATTCACAGGGCTGGTGAAAACTCAATTCTGTCCGCCATTGCTCAAACGATCAGTATTGGCATGACGACTGCCTTGCGTGTTTTCTGCCAATGGGCAGGTTCTGAAGAACAGGATACCGGCATTGAACTCAACCGTGAGTTTATGCCGCCGGAAATGTCGCCACAGGAATTAACATCGCTGGTCTCCGCGTGGCAGGCAGGTGCCTTTTCAATGCAGGTGCTTTTCGACCAGCTTCAGAAAGTTGAAATAATCAGCACGGACTTAGACCTTGAGACGATGCAGGAGCAGATAGGCAGCTCGCCGGTGCCGAAGCCGGACATGACGGGGGCAATGAATGAATAAAGCCGACCTCATAATTGCCGACAATATTACCCGCAACCAGATTTTACTGGAGCGTTTTACTGCGGGCGAAAAGAATCGGGTGATTGAAATTCTGCTAAAAATGCAAACCGAACTGAAAATGAAACTGCAAAATGGCCTTACCGATTATGGAAAGGCGCGGGTTAAGAAACTGCTGGCGCAATGCACTGAAACTATTAAAGAATATTACTCCGGCGTTCAGCAGGAGCTGGATTTGACCGGGCTGGCGAAGCATGAAATGACAGCAACACAAAAGGCGATTGCCTCCGTCGGCCTTGACATTTCCATGCCAACCAGTTCGGTCTTAAAAGCAATGGTTAGCGACACACTGCTTCAGGGGGCACCCTTAAAAGACTGGTGGGCAAAGCAGTCAGAGGATACCATCTTCCAGTTTAACGCCGCAGTCCGACAAGGTGTCGCACAGAGTGAAACTTTGCAGCAGATTATAACCCGTGTCGTCGGCAGCGTAAAGAAGGGCATACCGAGCATCCTGGACGTTTCCAGGCGCAATGCTTCGACACTTGTGCACGATTCGATCATGCAGATTGCAAACAATGCCGCGCTTGCTGTTTACCGTGAAAATTCAGATGTTGTGAAAGGCGTCCATTGGCTTGCAACATTCGACAGCCATACATGCGTTCGGTGCGCGGCATTGAGCGGGTCTGAATGGGATCTGAACGGGAAGCCCATTAATGGAACGACACAGCAGTTTAATATTCCGCCACTGCACCCCAACGACAGGTGTAAGTTAACATCTGTCCTGAAAACATTCCGGGAAATTGGCGTTGACGTTGATGAAATGAAGCCGGGCACGCGGGCAAGCGATCTGGGGCAGATTCCGGCGGACACTTCCTTTTCGGCATTTTTGAAAAGGCACAGCGTTGAGTACCAGGATGATCTTCTGGGCAATGGCCGGGCGAAATTATGGCGGGCAAAAAAAATTACTATGAATCAAATGCTTGATTTCAGCGGGCGACCGCTGACATTGGCAGAATTACAGGCGGCAATATAGCCGGTTTATGGCCGGTCAACAGGCAATGCCTGAAACAACCACTCCGAAGGAGAAAGTAACATGGATGAAAAAGAATTGAAGGAAAAGATTGACGCAGCGGTTGCTGAGGCGACAGCTGGTTTAGTAGCTAAAAATCAGGAGTTGCTCGGCAAACTCAAGAAGGCGCAGAAAGATTCACAAATCGATCCCGTTGATCATGCCGCGATCCAGGCAGAACTTGAGCAGACGCAGGCAAAGCTTGCCGAAGCACAGAAGGTTGTCAAAACAGCCACGACGGAAGCCGAAAAACTCAAGAAAGCCTATGAGTCTGAATCGAAAGTTGCGCACAAGCTTCTGGTCGAAAACGGTCTTACGGCGGCATTGATCGAGAGCAAGGTAAAGGCTGAGTTTATGGATGGAGCACTTGCATTATTGGCTCCGCTTGCGTCCCTGAAAGCCGAAGGCGAAAACAGGACTGCCGTAATCGGGGACAAACCCCTCAAGGACTATGTCGGCGAATGGGTGAAGTCGGACAAAGGAAAGCATTATGTTGCCGCGCCTAATAACCAGGGCGGCGGCGCGGGAGGGGGCTCTGCTGATGGTGGAGCAAACAAGAAAACAATGACGCGAACCGCTTTTGACGCTTTGGACGCAGCAGAAAAAGTTGAGTTTTCCAAGGCAGGCGGCAAGCTTACAAACGAATAAACGAATAGGAGTAATTTATTATGAGTACAGGAAATACCCTAACAAGTTTAATACCAGATTTGTATTTGGCTTTGGACATAGTGTCCAGAGAATTGACGGGGATGATCCCCGCTGTAACATTGGATGCCAGGGTTGCAAGGGCAGCGATTGGACAGACGATATACAGTCCGGTTGCCCCAGTCGCAACCGCTGGTAATGTGTTGGCAAATACGGTTCCACCCGATGATGGCGAACAGACTATTGGCAATATTTCTTTGGCAATCACCAAGTCGCGGTATTGCCCCGTCCGTTGGCAGGGTGAGGAATCGATGCAGATGAACAGCATCGGCGGCATCGGCGTATCCACAATAAGGGCGCAGCAGTTTGCACAGGCAATGCGAACCCTTGCCAATGAGATCGAGTCCGATCTTTGCGGGCTCTATGTCAATGCCTCACGCGCGGTTATCCCCAATGATACAAGCTTGTTCAAAACCAATCTTGCGGACATCGCGAATGTGCGGAAAATCCTTGTTGACAATGGCGCGCCCACTTCAGACCTGCAATGTGTCCTCGACACAACGGCAGGCGCGGCATTGAGAACACAGGCCAACCTTACAACCGTCCCTCCGTCCGGGCAAAGCATGCTGGATCAGGGCGTTTTGATTAGTCCCTATGGCGTCAAAGTCCGGGAATCCGCGCAGATCAAAACCCCGGCAATCGGAACCGAGGCGGATGCAACACTGCATGCCACTGACAACTATGCGAAGGGTGCGACGGCACTTACCCTGGCAGCCGCAGGAACCGGAACCGTAGTCGCTGGTGATCTGGTGACTATTGCGGCAACCGGGCAGACCACGGTGCAGTATGTCAACAAAAACCTGATTGCAGCCGTGAGCGGGTCCGCATTCACCATTAATAACCCCGGCCTCGTTGCTGCGATCACCGACAATGCCGCCGCCATTGCCTGTTACAAATCCAGCGCAAGGAACATGGCTTTTGATCGTGGTGCAATAGTGCTGGCCACCCGCGCGCCCGCGCTCCCGGCAGAGGGCGACATGGCAGACGATAGAACGACCATAACCGACCCAAGGTCTGGCCTTTCGTTTGAGGTCAGTGTGTATAAGCAATATCGGCAGGTGCGTTTCGAGGTGGCGATTGCTTGGGGCGTAAAATGCGTAAAAGAAGAACATTTAGCGATATTAGCAGCTTAGTAGGTGCAAAGGGAGGGGCTGGAATATGCCCCTACCTGAAATAAAAGGAGAAAAAAGACCATGCAAGGCGAACGTGAACTTGTGAAAATTGTTAGCAAAAATCCGGCGCATCCGAACGGGTATTATACGCAGTTCAGGGATCGCATGAAACCGGATGACGTAGAATATTTTGAAGGGCAGGCGGAACCGGACATTCAGGTTGATCCCGACAATCCGCCGATGGAGACGGTAAAAAGGAGGGGGAAGAACCGATGAATGCAAATGAAAAACAGACTGTAAACCTTACCGCCGGGCAGGCATTGACAATCACCGCTGCGGCTGGCGTGATTGGCTCCGTTGTCCGGTTAACGCGGATGCCTGGCGGCGGGAATGCCCAAAGCGTGACGGCCATAAATGGCGCAAACCTGACCTTCGGCCCCTATGCAGACCTTGAACGGTTTGAAGTTAGCTGCACGGCGGGGACGGTGACGATTACTATGGCGACACCTGATCCGGCAGATATGGCCTCCGATGCTGAAGTAGCTGCGTTATTGGTCGGTAAAATGGATAAACTCGGCAATGACGTGACTTTCACGGCAGGCGACGGTGTGCCCGTTGATTATACCGATGGGACTCCACCGGCGACCGGAGAGGGCGTTTCTGGCCCCGGTTCTCTGTATATCGATTTTGCAGGGAAGAAACTTTACATTAACGGCGGAACAAAAGCGCAACCGGTTTGGAAACTGGTTACGAGTGCATAAGAGGAAACCGTAATGGCGATTGTAGTTGAATTGGGTGCAGGCAGCGCAAATGCAGAATCATATTGCACCGTGGCATTTGCGACGGCCTATCATGCGGACAGGAACAATACTGCATGGGCGGCACTGGCAACAGACGCCCTGAAGGAAGCGGCATTGCGCAAGGCCACGGAGTATATGGTTGGTACTTACCGATCCCGCTGGCAGGGTTATAGGGTGAATGAAGACCAGTCCCTTGACTGGCCCCGGTATGGTGTTGAAGTTGATGGGTATGCCATTGACGACGATATTGTGCCCGAAGAAATAAAAAAAGCGTGCGCAGAATTCGCACTTCGGGCTTCCAGCGCAGACCTGCTGACCGATCAATCGCAGGGCGTCTTATCAGAAAAAGTAGGGCCTATCGAAGTAACTTACGACAAGAGCAGCCCGCAAACGACACGCTACAAGGCAATCGAAAACATACTCCTGCCGTTTTTAAAGGCGGGCAGCGACAGCATTTGTATGAGGTTGGTGAGGAGTTAAATATGACCTTTTATGCCCGGATGCAGACTACTGCGAACAGACTGTTGTTCGGCAAAGGCCAGCAAGTCTCAATTTCTCACGTTATACCTGGAACGTATGACCCGACCACAGGCGGCTTGACGGGCGGTTCAACATCGGTTCAGACCGGCACAGGGGCGGTATTTGAGTATGGAAACAAGAACATTGACGGGACGCTTATTAAGGTGGGTGACAAGCAACTTCTGCTTTCGGCATTGAAAACAGACGGGACTGAATTGGTGCCACCGGTTGTCAACGACACAGTGACAATCGGAGGCACGGTTTACACGATTACACAGATTAAGCCGTTGTCTCCGGCAGGAACCATTGTCCTATTTGACGCGAATTTAAGGGGGGTTGCGTGAGCTTTTCATCTGACATAAACGCCTTTGTGAAAAAAGCGGGGTCTAATGCGGACTTGGTAACAAGAAAAATCGTGCTGGAAATTGGCAAAAGCCTCATTGAGAAAACTCCTGTGGGAGACGCTATCTATTGGGCGCACCCCGCGCCGCCTGGGTATGTTGGCGGACACGCACGCGCAAATTGGTCTTATTCTGAAGGGGTGCGAGTTATCCAGGAATTTGCAGATATTGACAAAACGGGGGATGTTTCACTTGCCCGGATAACGGAGAACGTCCCGATACAAGCAGGCGGTAAGGTGCACTTTATACAAAATTCAGTTCCCTATGCGCAGGCATTGGAAGACGGTCATTCCAGACAAGCAGCCGGGCCAAATGCAATTGTCGGGCGGACACAGATAGAGTTTCAGGATTTCATTAAAACTGCATTGGCGGGGTTGAAATAATGAGCATTATTAGCATTCGCGCCGCACTGGAAACGAGGTTGAACGGGATCACCCCGGCAATTTCTATTGCCTGGGAAAATGTGCCCTTTACGCCTGTTGCAGGGACGCCCTATGCTCAAATATACCTCATGCCCGCAAGCCCAGACAATCCAACGCTTGGCGATGGATTTTATAGAGAGCGGGGCATACTTCAGATTTCACTTATGTATCCCCTGCAGGCAGGCCCGTTGACGGCGGAGACTAAAGCGGAAGCGATTAGAACGGCATTTAAACGAGGGACAACTATGACAAGTGGTAGCGTAACTGTGGTGGTGGACAGAACCCCTGAAATTGGACAAGGGCGCGTGGACGGAGACCGGTGGGCTGTGCCTGTGCGGGTGCGGTATTCTGCGGGCATATTAATTTAAAAAAGGAGAAATATTATGACAGTAGCAAATGCAATCAACAAAAAAGTAATTGTCGGCGTTCAGGGGGAACAGGGGACGGTATGCGCGGCGGATCTGGCCACGGCGCAGACCTTGCGCTTTTTAAAGTTTACACAAGGGCAGACAAACGAAACTTACACATCAAACGAAATGAGACCAGACCGGCAGGTGGGAGACGTCAATATCGGCCCGCAGTCCTGCGATGGCTCCATGAACGGAGAACTTTCGCCCGGCACATACAAGACCTTCATGGCTGCGGTGCTTCGCAAGGCATGGGTAGCGGGCGTGTCTATGAATGAGGCAGCGACAGCCAATGTTGCCGCAGCCACAATCTCTGGCGCAACGGGCACCTTTACCCGTGATGATGTTGGCGGTTCGTTCATTACTGACGGCTTCAAGGTCGGCGATGTCGTGCGCTGGACGGGCTGGACACCTGGAGTAGCCAACAATGCACACAACATGCTTATAACTGCGCTTACAGCTACCGTGATGACGGTTACTACCCTTGACGGTGTGGCAGTTGTAACCGAAGCCAAAGGCGGCACGGTTGCTTGTTCAGTTGTGGGCAAAAAGTTGTGGACTCCTGCTTCTGGTCATACCGAGAATTGGCTGACGATTGAGCACAACTACTCGGATGTTGACCTGTCCGAAGTTTATTATGACAGCAAGATCACCTCAATGGCCATCAAGGCCCCTGCGTCCGGCATCCCGACCGTGGATTTCAACCTCCTCGGCCTTCAGGTTAACGACCTTCAGGCGGCGGCATCGCCTTATTTCACCGCGCCGGTGGCCATTACCACAACAGAGGCTGTTCTTTCCGGCAAAGCCATTGTGTTTTTCCACGGCACGCAGCAGGTTTTGGCAACCGGCATTGATATTGACATTAAAGGCAACAATGCGGCTATGGGGGCAGTGCTTGGAACCAACGTGAAACCTGGGATCGTCGACAAGCGCCTTGAAGTTACCGGAAACATTTCAGTATATTTCAAGGATGCGATAATTCGTGATTTGTTCAAGGCAGGGACGGAAGTGGCCATTTATGCCGTTTTCCCCGTGTCCTCTGACGCCAATGCCGACTTCATTGCCCTTCAGATTCCCCTCGCAAAGTTGACTGGGGCGTCTAAGGACGGCGATGCGGAAATTATTCAGAGCATCCCGTTCCAGGCTATTTTCAACAACGCGGGGGATGACGGAACCACTTGCACCACGACATCGTTGGCGACGACATTGTCGATCCAGGATGCAAAAGCGTGAAACCTTTAACCGGCGGGGGCATGAAGCTTCCGCCAATAACCAAAAAAACAGGAGGCATTATGACAGGAAAGGTTTTAGATTTAGCGGCACTTGACACAGTTCAAGGCAGCAACGCAGGTTTTGAGGTGGCCATTTATAGCCCGGCGACCAACGAGGATTTGGGTTTATTTATTACGGTGCTCGGCAAGGATTCCGATGTGTTTCAGAAGGTATCCAGATCGCAGCAGAAAAAACGCATCGAGAAAATGAACAAGGGCGGTTTTCGCAATATGAATGTGCCTATCGAATCCATAGAGGCTGACAACATTCAGCTTTTGGCCGAAGCAACAAAGTCATGGCGGCAGGGAGACAAGCAGACGATCACAGTAGAAGGCAAGGAACTAGCCTGCACCAGTGAAAATGCGGCGTCACTGTATGAGCGGTTCCCCTGGATCAAAGAACAGGTGGATACGGCAGCTGGTGATCGCGCAAATTTTATCAGGAACTGACCGACGAACTGGTTGAATATGCAGAACATGAATTTGCACTTGGGGCCAGGCAGAAAGATGGTGCGACACTCAGAGACCACCTGGAAAGCGTTTACAGGCAGACCGGCAAAATGCCGGGACAGCTCGAACCGAAAGAGATGCCGGAATGCCTTTATTACTTGTGGGAATGGTTTTGTGAATTGTCAGGGGGCAGGGGATATGCGGAGTTCGGGGCATTACCTTTGAATTACAGCGAAATTCAGGCCTGGGCAAGTTTAACGCATTCAGATCCGGAGGCGTGGGAAGTGGAAGTGATTAAGAAAATTGACCGGGCGTATATCAGGGAGAGCAACAAGAAATGAGCCAGGAAGTAGCATCTCTTTTTATAAAGGTCGACAGCACAGGCGTCGTCACGGCCTCCAAGAACCTTGACGACTTTTCCGGAAAAGCGCAGAAGACCGAAGACAGCACGCGGAAAGTAACAAAAGCGACTGATTCCGCCAATGTCAGTTTTACGCAAATGGCAACGGCTGTAAAGGCACTGGCCGCATCCTATGCGGCGCTGAAAATGGCCGAATACATTAAGGACGCGACCATGCTGGCGGCGCGGTATGAAATGCTTGGTGTGACCATGCGTGTTGCCGGGAAAACGGCTGGTTATACCGGCGCACAGATGGAAGCCGCCGCGCAGGGAATGCAGAAAATGGGCATTTCCCTTATTGCCTCCCGTGAAAACGCCATGAAGATGGTTGTTGCCCAGCTTGATCTTGCGAAAGCAGGGGAACTGGCCCGCATCGCGCAGGATGTGGCTCGTGTTGCAAACATAAATTCATCGGAAGCGTTTACCCGGATGATTCAGGGCATTCGTTCTGGCGAAACCGAAATATTTAAAACGATGGGGCTTATGATTAACATTGACAAAGCCTATCGTGATTTTGAAAAAACAAACAACCTTGCCAAAGGTTCTATTGACGCATCCCAACGCGCACAAGCCATAATGAACTCCGTTTTGATTGAGGGGGAAAAATATGTCGGTCTTTATGCAGCCACAATGGACACGGCGGCTGGGCAGACCCTTTCTATGGAACGCCATGTCGAAAATCTCAAAGTCGCTTTCGGCCTTGCCTTCACGCCCGCATTGGCGGAAATCATCGAGAACCTTACCGGCGCGGTGAAAGGCCTAAGCGGCGAATTGTCCGGCGACAGCAAATCAGCTATTACCAGTTGGGGCAAGGAATTTGCAGGGAATGTATCCACTATTATTTCAGCAATTAAGACAATCGGCGCGCCAATTATAGCAGTAATTAAATATTTATGGGATTTTAAGGACATTATTATCGCCATAGGAATTACTTTTGCTGCCTTTAAATTCATTTATTTTGTAAACGGATTAATTGATGTTGCCTATGCAACGACAATGGCGACCACTGCAATGAAATTATTGCAGGTGGCATGTATTGACGTTAATATGGCCCTTGGTTTATTGGCTCTTAATCCAGTTGCGTGGGACGTCCTGGCTATCGCTGCTGCCCTTGGAGCCTGTTATTTTGCCTACCGGAAATTTAACGATGCCAACGATGAAGCGATAGAAAAGCTTAATGAGTTTGAGAATAAGGCCAACGGAATGGATTTGACTCATCTCAATAGTGAGATTGATCTATTATCGGAAAAGTTAAAAAACTTCGGGAAAGATAAACCAAAAACGTTATGGAATCCGTTTGGTTGGTTTGAGGGTGATATAAAAAGCGCGACAAAAGAACAACTACAAGACATGCTTCGGTACGCACAGACACAAAAAGAAGTCTTAGCCACAGAACAAAGAGCAGTGACAGCTCATAAACAGTTTGCAGATGCTACGGCTAAAGAGCCCTCCAATGCTGCCAAGGGTGCAAAAAAGTCCGCAGACGAAGCCGCGAACTTGAAAAAGCAAATGACGAAACAAGCGGTTGAAGATACGCGCAAAGCCACTTACGAAATTGATTCCATCGGAATGAGTCAATACCAGAAAGACCTTGATCGAATAACAGCTGAAGCCGATAAATTTAAAAAAGCCGGTGTAGATAAAGTTACCATCACTAAATATACTGAAACTGAAATGGCTCTTGCTAAACGTAAATCCTTTGAGGTGGACGCCGAAAATGCCCGCAAGATGTATGAAGAATTGCAGAAGGGCAAAGAAGAATATGAAACTTTATTGGATGCTTTGCAGAGCGCGACCCTGAATGCGCATGACAAGGCATTGCATGAAATTTCAAAAGCCGAAGATGAAGTTTATAAGAAAATAGAAAAACTTTTGGACGAAGCTAAAATTTCATGGGAACAGGCAGACGTATTATTTAAACTGGTGCCTAAAAAACGGCAGCAGGAAATCCCGGAGCGGCTTACTGCCGAACGCGACATGTATCAGGATCTGCGCGGTTATGAGGATAGTTATTATGCCGCATCAACCGCTCTAATCGAAAAACAGGCCGAACGATACCGCGATTTGAAAATTAATGAAGTCGCCATTGAGGCCTGGGCTACAGAGGAAAAGCGCAAGGCACAACTTCTTCTTTACCGGACAGTCTCCGGTAAGGGTACTTTCTCCGGTGGTATGTCGCAAGGGGCGGAAGATTATACTAAATCGTTAGGCAATTATTTTACTCAGGGCGAGGAAATCGCCAAAAGTTCAGCAACCGCAATGCATAACAGTTTGCAGAACATCTTTTTCGACGGGATCAAGGGACAACTTAAATCATTCAGCGATTATTGGACTTCATTCACAGACTCACTTTTACAAACCTTTACCAACATGCTGGCCGATATGGTCGCCAAATGGATTATGAACCAGGCAATGATGGAATCGGGCTCCATGACGCGTAACTTATTAAGCCTTGCCATAGGCGTCACGGGCAGCGTCGGTTCATCTGGTGGTACTCCATCGGGTATGAATTCTCTGGGTTCCTATAACATGGGTGGGTCGACAGCTGGTTATGCAAGTTATTTTCATTCAGGAGGAATTGTCGGGGAATCATACTCCCCTACGCGAATGCTGCCCGCTTATGCCTTCGCCGAGGCACCACGTTATCACAACGGCCTGTCTACCGATGAATTCCCGGCCATTCTGCAACGCGGCGAAAGAGTGCTTTCCCGCAAAGAAGTCGCGCAGGGCGGCGGCAATATATCATTTAACATCCCCATGACCATCAATGCCTTGGGGAAAATAAAAGCGGCACAAATATCCGATCTGCGGAATACCGTAGAAGAAGCTGTGGAAAAGAAAATACGGAGTTGGTCATGAGCAAGATGACTCTTGGCAGTTACACTTTTGCGGTGAATCCATCTAATATGCCGTTGATTCACAAGGTTCTCTCTATTGCCTATCTTAATACATATTCCAGCGTGGTGACATTTTCGTGGGGCGCAGATTACGCCGGGTTAATTATCCCTTTAAAATGGGATTACATGAACGATGCTCAATGGAACAGCATTGATGCAATTTACGCGGTTGATCAAGACGTGGTTTTCGATCCGCAGGATGGGACATCCAAGACATACAACGTACATATTATTAATCCCTTTGATGGGGAGCATTTTGTTGATTCTAATTTCCACAAAAACGTGGTTATGACTCTATTGTTAAAGAGCGAGGTCACATAATGGCGCTGACTCTTGACCCTACCGGATCCGTGACTGCCCTGAACATAGTTGACAGTGCCTGCGTAGAAGTTGACGGCACTTATGATCTGATATTTACAGGTGCAAACACGACTCCGGCCACGGGCACATATACGATACTTTCTAACGTTATCACAGCCATCTCTTTAACTTTAGGCGGCGCGGGTTATGCGGCGTCTCCTACAGTCGCAACGCAAACCGGCGATGGTTCGGTAACGGCAACTTTTTATTCTATGGCCACAATTCAGGATATTCAATCGCGGCATCCGCTGGTCGAAATCGTTTCATCCCAGCGAACAGATGATATTCCTTTTGACGGTTCATTTCTTACTGGCGAAACTTTTAACGAGTACGGCCCGAACATCATCCCGCATTCAACGGGTAGATTATGTAAGGCGTACTGCTATGGCCCAGACAGTGATTCTCATTGCGGCATAAAATATGTTTATACCGATATTGCTAGAACAGAATTCATCGAGGTCGGGATAGAATTATATACCAATGCATCTTTTTTAATGAAGGGTGTGTCGCTTTGTGAAATGACCGGTGGCAATATCGGCCTTGTTTATCTTGTCAATGACTCGGCAACCCACGTTTACCGGCTTTTAAGACGTATTATCACAGTGACAGGCACGGCGGTTTCTAATGCCGAAATCGCCAACTGGTCGCATGATACCTTTACGTCCGATCCGTGGGTTGCGACGCTTACAACCAATTCTTATCTTTTGGTGTACGGCAAGAAATCAGGATCAAATTATTATATTTACAAACGCACATCGAGCAACTTTTTAACCTGGTCAGCTGAATCTGCCTTGTCTATCGCCGGACTTACATCGACATGGCGGTTATCCAATCCATCCATCGTCAAGATCAGCACCGGTGATTTATGGCTATTATTTGACGTGCTGGAATCTACCGGGACGGGTGGCGATGAACTGACTAATATTTATTATTCCATTTCCGCTAATTCCGGCGCAACGTGGGGAACCGCAGTTAAATTTACCGCCTATACAACATATTCCGAAGTCGCCAGTCATCCCGTTGCCATCCAAAAAGTTGCCAACACAATAAATATGATTTTTACCCGCAAGGTCGGAGCCTTGCACATGAATGAGACGGCGTCCGGATGGCCCACGGGTGATAAATCTTATCAATTATCGTGGGATTCAGTTAATCGAAAATTATATGTCATAAATTTTAATGCCGGAGATGGTTGGCCGAAAGGACCATTGCATTGTATCGTAAGAATTAATGTAGATACATGGACGTGCGATAAATATTGGGATACGACAACAACGCCAGGATTTTTAGCGGCTGGAGTAGATGGTGGTTTACCTACGTTGGATTGCATACATGATGGCCATCATATTGCGATAATACGAGGCCAAGACTCTTATCAACGATTTGCTTGGCATTTAGACGGCGAAAGCGACACGATCACAGCTTATTATATGGATACAAGAGCCGAAAAAGGTATCACGGCAAACGTATCAAGTCCACCTCCTCAAGGGGCAATATGTTTTTCTCAAATAAGTATAGCCAATAATAAAATATATCTTATGACCTATGGAAGTCCAATTTTTGAATTTGGTTATCTCGACTTAACAGAAACCAGTAACTATCAATATCATAAAATAGCGTCTTGGACTTACGCTGCCGACGGTTGGGTTCGTCAGTATATTACGAGCAATATTGGTGGGATGTATATTGATACAACGGGAAATTATATTGTTGTAACGGGAACTCTGGGAACTGGGGGACACGCAAGTTGTACCGTATTTGATTTAACGACAGGGGCGCAAATTGTTCAATGGCTATCCACCGCTGACGCCGATTTTCCTTACAATGGAATTAGAAGACCATTTATATACAATGGCAAGATATATGCGGGAATGTTTCAATATACCGCTGGCTACGGTCAATCTGGGTTTCGCGGACTTGTCGAAATAGACATTGCATCCGAGGTAATTAAATTACATCGCCCATCATATTGCAGTAATGATGACCATGCTTTCGGGCGTCCTTTTCTTTTGCAAGACGGTAAAATAGCGATGACTCATATCGGTTATGGGGTAGCGGTCTATAATACCCTGGATGACACCTGGGAAATATTCGGCAATAGCAATATCGCCGGTTTTACTACTAATGGCGTGGAATTATCCCTTGAATCACAAATCTGTTACGATGATACAAATGATCTGATCATGGTCGGAGACGCTGCCGATAAGGGCGTAATAATGTTTTCCGTCCACGGGAATATGCGGCAGGCATATCAGAGTTTAGGCGTATATTCCGGCGGCGTGTGGACTTTCGGGACTGCGGCGGCTCTGGTTCAGGGTTATCTCGATTATGACGCTGGTGCTTGTGTCGAACCAGGATCAACGTCTTCCATGTTTGTATTTTGGACAAACGAAGATGTCCTGGCCTCAAAATCAATCAAATGGGACAAGGACGGCTCCAGCATGGATATATCGGCCTATGTCGCCGGCGAGGTTGCCACAGAACAGACAATCAGCGGCCAGCCCGCCAGATTGTCTTTTAGCGTTTCACATGGCCATCTGTTTGACCCTTACAACACATCCAGCCTCTTGTCGCCGGTATTAAAAAAGGGCCGTAAATTAGCCTTACGCTGGGGCGAAAAAATATCCGGTGTGGATTACTGGCGGAATGCCGGGACTTTCTTTATTACCGAAACGTCCCTGGAATTTCAACGCGGGATTTATCCTGTAATAAAAGTTGAAGCCGAAGATCAGCGCTGTCTTTGGGCGCATGGCCATGTTTACGCAACCGCTATTTTTAATAATCTGGCGGAAGATATTATAGAATCCCTGTTATTGACCCATGCCAATAACGCCTATGCGGATATGAATATTCCCGCATTCGGCGGCGCTCTCTTGCCAATGCAATGGATCGAAACAACGCTGGACGAAATACTGACGCAAATCTGCGAGCGATATGGATATTATTTCCGGTTTGACGTTGACGGCAAGGCGTCTGCCCGCCGGATTAGCAATGCCGCAAGCATTGACCATACCTACACTGATAGCACTAAACTTTTAAAATACACTCCAGACGATAAATATTCCGATTTTACCAATCGTGTTACTGTCCGTGGGCAGGAATTGGACTATACTGAGGTGCAATTTACCGAGGAACGGATCAAACAATTATCCGGGACATTGGGTTGGTGGGGCTGCAAAGCCGATCACGTTGTGTGGTTTTCCGATGATAAAAGTCGTCGCTGCGTATACCCCCGTTTTGTAGTATTGGAAACGGCAACATCAATAGCGATGGATTTAGCGGGCAATATAGAAGAACGTCTGGAAGAATGCGGCGCCCTCGATGATGATAAATTTTGTACTGTCTATGTGGAAGCGCCGAGTTTGATGGCTCCTTTTATTCTGAACCTTAATACTCTTATAGGCGCAACCTTTATACCCGATAGTGTCATCGTCGGCGGTTTTATTGCCAGCGCGGGTGTAACAATCAGGGTCGGTACCGCCATATGTAACCTGGCTGCTTTTATGCTGATGATGATTTTGGGTTCAGTTGCTAATTACAGATTTGAAGTCTGGGCATGCCCGCTGGGGCAGATTCGCCGCAGTGTGCAGGGAACAGTTAATGACCTGGAACATCAGACAGAAATCAATGCTGTCGTCGAGCAGGTCATCGATGATCCACTTTGTTATTCCGCTGCTGATTGTACCGCCGTTGCCACGCTGGAACTGATGGTCGCGCAGATGCAGCGCAAGAGAATAATGTTTGAAAAGGTCGCCCACTTGCAGGACGAAGACGGCGACACCCTCCGCGTTGTCCATCCGTACAGCGGAAAGAATATTGATATTTACATTGCGTCCTTAAAACGCAAATTTAAAAAAGCGGATCCCGAACAGAATGACGGCTATTTTTTAGATGAAATAGAAGGCTGGGTAGTTACATGAGACTATATGGCGGAAGATTGCTGAAAAACAGAGTTAGTCGGCAGATAACCAATCGGCAGGAAATGCGCGATGCCGTTGTCATGTCGGTTGACCAAACCAATAAATATGCACTGGTCAAAATTCAGGGCAGCAATACATCTATCAAGGCCTGGTATCCCGAAAACTGGGAATCAACACCTATCTATCTCAAGCCAGGGAACTCTGTCCGCCTGAATCAGCCCGGAGGGAACAAGGCGCGAATAGAAATCATGGGAATGGGAATGCTATTGCCAACAGCGGTTCCTGGCGGATCAGTAACGCCAACGCTGGAAGCATTAGCCAATACTGTATTGACCGGTTGCGTTATCAATGCGTCTAATCCCTATAATATGATGGTTGTCATCGTAGCAGGTACCTATCGTCTTGATGAATTGGCCTATTCGCTATCTGGATTAATGATGGATAATGCCGGCGTCGTAATGGATCGCTACGATTTAATCATGGATCAGGTCGGCGCGGTCATCACTTTCGACTCGGCCAGCGCGACAAACTTCCGCTATGATTCGCTTTGCGTTGGCATAGATGGCGTCGTTGATATAGTTAAAGGAGCTGAATTTGCCACAACTGGTGCAATTCCTAGCCCGCCAATTGCGACTACCGATCATTTATTTTTGGGCTTTGTTCTTATTCCGCCAAACACTACGGTAATTACACCGGCGTTAATCAATAAATTATATACCGCTCCGGTCGCGTCCCACATCGTGGTGGAAGCTGATAATAATCCGATGACCTGGGCAATGACAACGACCAATGTGCATCTCTCTATCCGTGATCAATATAATAATTATTTTGTAAATATAGCACCTGGCTGGCAGTTTAACATGGAATGGACGAGCATTATGATGGGTACCGGGACATTTACTTACAATGGCATTTCTACGGTTGTAACCGCCTATAATCAAGACCCCAAAGATGATCTGGCTGTGGTTTACACCGGAAGTACATCTGCCACAGTTGTTTACACAAGAAATGAGGAAATCACTGAATCATCTCCGGTGATGAATATCACCGAAGCGATCACCGGTTTAAATACATTATTGTATTTGCAATTAGAGGATTCGTTAGGCAACATTTTATAAAGGAGAATTTTATGTTGAAAAGAATAGTAAATGCGTTGGAAAGCATCGCTACCAGCCTATTGTACATCAGCAATGAGATAAAATCGATGAGAGAAGAACAGACAAAAATAATGATTGCAGCGCAAAACGAATCGAAAAACGCGCCCAACCGCATATTGGAAATGGTCGAAATGTTTAAGAACACATTAATAAAAGGAGGGCCGGAAAATGGCGCCTAATTTTCACACACCGTGGGCAGGAACTCCGTTTGTTGCATCAGCAATGAATGCACCGTTGGCCACGCTCGACAAAGCCATCACGAAACTAAAAAACATAATGATCGGCGGCGGCGG
>Ga0265297_10004624_pt1 | contig 22142 bp, 24 predicted proteins | sample Munlanlwell13791_FD_192502 | JGI IMG/M metagenome (GOLD analysis project Ga0265297, IMG submission 192502) | Leachate microbial communities from a municipal landfill in Southern Ontario, Canada - Leachate well 137-91 | ecosystem: Engineered > Solid waste > Landfill > Unclassified | place... | reverse complement strand
AGAAAAGCGAGAAGCTCAGATTAAAAAATGGAGTAGAGCAAAAAAGAAAGCATTGATTAGAGGTGATATCTTATTGTTAAAAAAATTGAGTAAAGGCCGTGAGATTGTCGATGATTTGTGTGGGAAGGAATAAATCCCGAGCTAGTCGAGGGATCCTGTCCGCCATGAACCCAACGTGGTTCATGGCCGTGCTAATTTTTTTATTTTTGGTTTCGGGCTTATTATTCTGTTTTAAAATTTAAAATTTAAAGTTAATATTGAATTTATTCTTATTTTACCTAAATTCTATGGAAGGAAAAAGATTAAAAAGAAATTTTTACACTCAACCGACTCTTGAGGTGGCTAAAAAGCTTTTGGGAAAATATCTTGTAAGAAAAACCGGCAAAGAAAAGCTTATCGGAAAAATAGTTGAAGTTGAAGCCTATATCGGCCCCAAGGACCGTGCTTCCCATGCTTTTAATAATAGAAGAACTCCCCGGAATCAAGCTGAATATCTAATTGGCGGCCATGTTTATATATATTTGGTTTACGGAATGTACTGGCAATTTAATATTTCTACCTATCAGGAAGAAAAACCAGAATGCGTTCTCGTCAGGGCTCTGGATTTAGGGAAATTAGCCGACGGGCCCGGCAAAGTCTGCCGATATTTAAAGCTGGACAAGAGTTTTTATGGAGAAGATTTGGTGAAAAGCAAAAGAATTTGGCTTGAAGACAGGGGAGAAAAAATCAATCCTTCTGAAATCCTTGCCCTTCCGAGAGTTGGCATTGATTATGCCGGGCCTTATTGGTCAAAAAGAAAATGGAGATTTATTTTAAATAAAAAGTAATTTTTGATTTCAATTTTAAAAGAAAATTAAAAAGAAAAATTGATGGAATTAGCCAAGTTTAAAAGAATAAAAGCCTTGGTTTTGTTTTCCGGCGGTTTGGATTCTATTTTAGCTGTAAAAATTTTAGAAGAACAAGGAGTAAAAATCACTGCTCTTTTTTTAAAAAGTTATTTTTTTGATGAAAAATTAGCGAAAAAAACCGCTGAAATATTAAAGATTCCTTTCAAAACATTGGATATTTCTAAAGAGCAATTGACTTTGGTTAAAAAACCAAAATATGGATATGGTAGGGGAATGAATCCTTGCCTTGATTGCCGTATTTTAATGCTGAAAAAAGCTAAAGAGTTAATGGAGAAAGAAAATTATTCTTTTTTAGCTACCGGCGAAGTTTTAGGCGAAAGGCCAATGAGTCAGACAAAAAAAGCCTTGAAAATTATAAATGATGAGTTTGGGGCAAGCGATTGGCTGTTGCGGCCTTTATCCGCCAAAGTTTTAGAAGAAACCTTGGCAGAAAAAAAAGGCTGGGTAAAAAGGGAAAGATTATATGGCATAGCCGGCCGCTCGAGAAAAGTTCAGATAAGTTTAGCTAAAAAATTTAAAATAAAAAACTTTCCGAATCCGACCGGCGGCTGCCTTTTAACCGATGCTTACTTTGCCAAAAAACTAAGAAGAGAAATAAATATTAACCCTTTCCTTGGGAAAAACGATATAGAGCTTTTGAAAATTGGTCGGCATTTTTGGCTAAACAGCGCAAAAATTATTATCGGCAGAAACAAACAAGAGAACGAAAAAATAAAAAAATTAAAGAAAAAAAATGATATTTTGGCGACAATTAAAAACTATCCCGCGCCCGCCGCCCTAATCAGAAGTTTTAAAAAAGGAAGGATTGATGATAAAACATTGTCAGAAACCAAAGAATTAATAAAAAAATATTCTTCTAAGGCAGAAGATAAAGAAGATTGCGAATTTGTTATAGCAAAGTAAACCTTACAATAAAATATTATTTAATTTATTATATATAAATTGTAATTGTTAAGAAAAATTTTGGAATTTGAATTATTTGTTATATAATAAAAAGATAGTTTATTCGGAAAGCCGGTCGTTAAATTAACAAATAAAATTAATTAAAAATATGACAGAAGCTTTTTATCAAAATTCGTGGTTAATTTGGATAGTTTTAATATGGTCAATTTTTTGGAAAGGAATGGCTTTGTGGAAAGCGGCTCAAAGAAGAGACAAATTGTGGTTTATAGCAATTCTGATATTAAATACGTTAGGGATTTTAGATATTTTCTATCTTTATGTTTATGTCCGATTGATTGATCAAAAAAAAGCCGCGGAAAATAAAATACCAAAGGAGTAACATTTTAGAGGGCTGGCTATAATTAAAAAATATGCTTTCTCAAATTCCAATTAACCTTAATTAGGAATGGTTGTTGAATTTGGCGCCGTAAGTTTATATGAATAAATGGCTGATATGACTGATAATGAAGGTATTAAAAAACCGCTTCTTGATATAGCTAAAGAAGAACTGTTAAATAATTAATTTACTTTAGCGCGGTTTATTTTTTTGCTTTTTTATGGAGTTTATTTTCCGTTGTTATCCAACTTTTATATTTTTGTTTTATAATCTTTTTTTCTTTTTCTATTTGTTCGTGGCTTTTTTCCAGTTCTTTGGGAATGGGTTTTTTATGGTGAATTAAATAATCGTAGATTGCTTCAGTTAAAGCGTCGACTGCCAAGACTGAACAATGAAGTTTTATTGGCGGCAATCCGCCTAAGGCTTTAACAATATCTTCTTTTGATATTTTCAGAGCTTCTTTTATTGTTTTTCCTTTTGCTAAATCAACTATCATATTGCTGGTAGCTATAGCGGCAACGCAGCCGAAAGTTTCAAATTTTATATCTTTGATGATTTCCTCGCCTTTTTTATTTTTTCCCAGTTTAAAATAAAGCCACATCACATCTCCGCAGATTGGATTGCCCACCTTGCCAAGGCCGTCAGGATTTTTAATTCGCCCGTAGTTTTTTGGTTCAGAGAAATATTTTAAAACTTTATTAGTGTACATTTAATCTTTTGATTAAAATTTATCCTTTGAAAGGAGAAATTTTCCTTAAATTTTTTACAATTTCCGGCAGAACTTTGAACAGAAAATCAATATCTTTTTCTTTTGTCCATCGGCCTAAACTGATTCTTAATGACCCTTGGGCTTCTTGAGGTTTTAAGCCGCAAGCTAAAAGCACGTGAGAGGGTTCTAATTTTTCTGAAGCACAGGCGGAAGTGGTTGAGGCGGCAATGCCATAAGCATTAAGCTTGGCAACAATAGCTTCCCCTTCAACAAAAGAAAAACTGAAATTAATATTATTAAAAAGTCTCTTTTTCGGGTGGCCATTTAAGCGCGAGCGAGGTATAGATTTTAAGATACCTTTAATTAGCTTTTCTCTTAATTTTATCAATCTTTGGCTTTCTTTAATCATTGATTTTTGGCTGATTTTTGCGGCTTCAGCAAAACCAATGATTGACGGTAAATTGGGAGTGGAAGACCTTAAACCGAATTCTTGGCCGCCGCCGTGAATTAAAGATTCAATTTTAACCCCTTTTTTTATGAAAAGACAGCCAGTGCCAAGAGGTCCGTATATTTTATGGGAAGAAGCTGTTAAAAGGTCAATATTCATTTTTTTAACATCAAGGGGAATTTTGCCAAAACTTTGGCTGGCGTCAGTATGAAATAAAACATTTTTTCTCTTGCAGATTTTTCCGATTTCAGCTATAGGTTCAATGGTGCCGATTTCATTATTGGCGTGCATAATAGAAACTAAAACCGTTTCTTTGCTTATGGCTTTTTCTAAATCTTCCGTTCTTATTAAACCGAATTTATCTACGGCTAATTTTGTGATTTTCCAGCCTTGGCTGGCAAGCCATTGAGTTGGCTTGAGAATGGAATCATGCTCTATGGCTGAAACGATGATGTGCTTTTTCTTTTGGAAATTTAAAAAAGCTATGCCTTTTAGGGCAAGATTATTGCTTTCAGTGGCAGAACCAGTAAAGATAATTTCCTCTGGCTCGGCTTTAATTATTTGGCTGATAATTTCTTTGCTTTTCTCAAGGTCGCTTTTAGCTTGTTGCCCCAAAGAATGGGAAGAACCGGGGTTGCCAAATTTTTCTTTAAGATAAGGGTTCATTTTCTTCAAAACCCTCGAGTCCAAAGGGGTAGTGGCGGCGTAGTCAAAATAAATAATATTTTTATTCATTGTCAAAAAGGCATTAGTCAGTTTAAATTTTTTTATTTTAACACCAAAAGTCACCAAATTCAACAATATTTTATATTTTTGAAACGGATTTGCTATAATAAAGCTAATAAATAAAAAGCAAACAACTCATTATAAACTAAATTTTTTATGGCTTTAGAAATTTTCTTTAAGGTTTTTGGCGGTTTGGCAGTTTTTCTTTACGGAATGGTTTTAATGAGTTCAGGATTGCAGAAAGTGGCGGGTGATAAACTGCAAAAAATTTTAGAGCAAATTACTAAAGGGAAATTAAGGGGGATTCTTGCCGGGGCAACGGCAACTGCTATAGTCCAATCAAGTTCTTTAGTCACTGTTACCGTCTTGGCTTTTATTAATTCTGGTTTGTTAAATTTTAACCAAGCGGTAGGATTAATAATGGGCGCCAATATAGGGACCACGATTACAGCTCAATTGGTTGCTTTTAATGTTGAAACTTTTTATTTTTCTTTTATCATCCTTGGTTTTTGTTTAAATTTTTTAGCCAAGAAAAGGGAGTTAAAATATTTAGGAAGTGTCATTTTGGGTTTTGGTATTTTATTTTTGGGAATGGATTTAATGGGGCAAGGTATTTATTTCTTGAGGAATAATCCTTGGGCAATAAATTTTTTTTCTAATTTCAGCAAAAATCCTTTATTAGGAATAATTGCTGGCGCAGTTTTTACGGGGATTATTCAAAGTTCTTCAGCCACTTCCGGTTTAGTTATTGTTTTAGGAAGAGAAAATATTATAAATTTGCCAGCGGCTATCGCTTTAATTTTAGGAGCTAACATCGGCACTTGCGCCACTGCTTTAATTGCGTCTTTTGGGTCAACAAAAAATGCCAAACGGGCCGCTGTTTTTCATTTATTTTTAAATATTATAGGAGTAGCTTATTTTTTGCCTTTTATTAATTATTTTGCCAGCTTGATTAGCCGAACTTCTTTTAATATTTCCCGCCAAATAGCCAATGCTCATACTTTTTTCAATGTTTTTAACACCTTTGTTTTTCTTTTTATCAGCGGTTTTATAGTTAAATTAATAGAAAAAATGATACCGATGGAGGAGCAAAAAATAGAAAAAGGCACAATTTATCTTGATAAACATTTAGTAAACATACCGGCTTTTGCTTTAGCCGAAGCTCAGAAAGAAATTACCAGGATGATAAAAATTACTTTACCAATGATAGAGGCAGTGGAAAAAATTGTTTTTTCTTTGGATAAAAATTCTCCTCAAAAAAATTTGCAACTTAAAGGGGAAAATAAAATTTTAAAAAGTTTTCCACCTGTTTATAAAAACGATTTATTAAATTTTGTTTATAGACAAGAAGATGAAATAGATAACATCAATCGTCAAATAGAGAAATATTTGAGATTAATTTCTGAGAAGGATTTAAGCAAAGATAATTCTCAAATGCTTTCTGGTTTGCTTCATGTTAATACAGACATTGAAAGGATTGGAGACCATCTTAATAATTTGGCTGAAAATGCCCAGATTCTTCTTGAAAAAAAATTATTTTTTTCCAATCAAGCCTCAATTGAATTACTGGAGATTTTTGAAGCAGTAAAAGAAATGCTTAAAAAAGGAATAAGAGCTCTTTCAAATTATGATAAAAAAGAAGCAGAGGCGGTTTTGACAGATGAGCCTAAAATTGATAAACTTCGCGAAGAATTGCACCAGCACCACTTAGAACGTTTGGAAAAAGGAATTTGCAATGGTGAAGCCGGGATAATTTTTGAAGATATTATTCGGAATTTAGAAAGGATTGGCGACCATTTAGATAATATTGGCCATATGATTTTAACTGGTTTTTAGGAAGTTTCCGGGAACGAGCATTAGCGAAGCCTTGCTCGGTGTAGCTCGTTAAAGCCACGAATCAGCTGGAAGTTTTTTTAAAAGTTTTACTTAGCCGATGTAGCTTAAGGGGCTAAAAGCCAAAGTCTTGGCTTTTAGCGGGAAACTTCATTTAAAATAAAAATTGCAAAAAAGAAGTTTCCCGGGAACGAGCATTAGCGAAGCCTTGCTCGGTGTAGCTCGTTAAAGCCACGAATCAGCCGGAAGTTTTTTTAAAAGTTTTACCTAGCCGATGTAGCTCAAGGGCAGAGCAACCGCTTCGTAAGCGGTAGGTTGTCGGTTCAAGTCCGACCATCGGCTCAAATCATCTTATAATTTTAAATTTTAACCCCCTTTATTTTTTAATTGCTTGTTTTATAACTGACCTTTGACAAAAATAAATAAATTATTTATAATAAATAAGCAACTTAAAAAATAAGGGGGCGAAAAAGATGGAAGAATTCCGAGGCAACGGGAAAAAGCCGTCTTCTTCCTGCAAAGAAATAAAGCTCGGATTGCTTTCTTATGACAAGGCGACTGTTTTTGGTTTGATGGAGACTTCAAAGTCAGGTTATTATTTTGAATGCGATGGCGACAAAAAAAAGATTTTAGTTGTTTTAAAAATGGATGATTAATTTTTAAAAGCAGTTTGGGCAATCTGCCGGCGCTTGAAGCGCCGGCATAACCATATTGCTTTTATTTTTTTTATTGGATATAATTATCCAGCTCGTTAAAAACGGCAATAGCGGTTAATTTAAAAGAAGGGAGTGTTTTCCAATGGAAAAATTTCAAAAATTAACCTCGGAGCAGGAACTAAAAGAAGCCTATGAAGTTATTCAGAGAGTCCTTGAAGAAAAAGACCCTATTTCAATAAAATACTGCATCGCGGTGGCAAAATTACTGGAAAGAAGAGACGAAGGATTTTTCCTCAAAATTCAAGACGAAAGGAAAAAGGGCGCAGAAAGCGGTTTGTCTAAAAATAAACTTAGATTAATCAACCTTTATCTTAGCCATCTTGACATATTTTCACTTGATTCTTTTTTAAAGAAACTGGAAAAGATGATGGTAAAGGGGGAAACAAATAATGACTGGGTTAGACGATAGGAAAAATAATAAAAAGAGAAACTGCTATTGCCGGAAAAATATTTTTTCTTGACAAAAAGAAAAAAACTATTATAATTTATTAAACTTCCCAAGAAATTAGGTTTTTAAGCTTTTAGCTTGAAGTAATTCCTAATCAGGAAAATAGATTTATTATTTTATCTGTGGGAAGCCACAGATTTTTTAATTTTAAAAATAAAATGATTTCCAAAGAAAAGAAAAAACAAATTATAGAGAGTCTATCAAATCGGGTAAAAGAAGCAAAAGCTGTTTATTTTGCCGATTATTCCGGTTTAAAAACCTCTGAAATGACTCAATTAAGGCAGGATTTAAGAAAGCTGATAGGGCAGGCGCAGGTAGCAAAAAAAACTTTGGCGGAGATAGCTTTTAAAAAGCTTGGTTATAAAAAAGATAAAATTCCTTTAGCCGGATCATTGGTTCTTAGTTTTGCTTTTGAGGAGCCAATCGGTGTGGCAAAAGCGATTAAGAATTTTGCTGATAAAAACGAAAAGTTTCAGATTTTAGGAGGACTGTTAGAAGGTAGTTTTTTAGGAAGAGAAGAAGTGGAAAGGTTGGCAAAAATTCCTTCCAAAGAGATTCTTTTAAGCCAATTGCTTGGTTCTATGAATTCGCCAATTCAAAGATTAACTTTTTCTTTGGAAGGCAATATTCAGAAACTATTATTTTGTTTGAACGCCTTAAAAGAAAAAAATAAAGGGTAAAAAACAAAAAAATAAAAAACAATAAAAACAATAAAAATAATAAAAATAAAAAAATAAAATTATGGCAGAAGGGAAAAAACTTTCCGAAAAATTAGAAGAAATAATTAAAAAAATTGAAGAGTTAACTATTTTGGAAGTAGCTGATTTAGTCAAAGCTTTAGAAGAAAAATTTGGAGTTTCCGCAATGCCTCAAATTATTTCCGGAGGAGCGGCTAACGCTTCTGGTTCAGACGATGAAGCCGGAAAAAACGAGAAGAAGGATACAGTCTCTATAATTCTAAAGGATGCCGGACAAGCAAAAGTTCAAGTTATCAAGGCCATCAAAGATCTTTTTGGGATCGGTTTAAAAGAAGCCAAAGATTTAGCGGATGCCGCTCCAAAAGCGATTAAGGAAAACATCGCTTTGGCTGAAGCTGAGGAAATTAAGAAAAAATTAGAGGAAGCAGGGGCAGCAACAGAAATTAAATAATTTATTCTTTAAATAATTATTAAAATAACCCATAATCAAAGGCGAGGGGCGCGTAGCTCAGGGGGTCAAAAGCCAAAGTCTTGGCTTTTGACGGGCAATTACCTTGAAAATTAAATTTTGATAAAATAAATTGCCCGGGGAGAGCGTTTTCCGTCTCTGACGGAACAGCGGGTTTTCTTAAAGACCTGTAATTTAGAATTTATTATTTATTTGCGCCCGGGCGCGTAGCTCAGGGGTTTAGAGCGTACGGTTCACATCCGTAAGGTCTGCGGTTCAAATCCGCACGTGCCCACACCCGATATTAAAAATAAAATAAAACTTAAAAGATAAAAGATAATAAAGATTTATAGAAATTCGTAGAAATACCTTGAGATTAGACGGCGGGGGAAGCAGAAAAGTCCGCTTTATCAAAAGCGGACTTTTTGATATAATATATTTATAATTTATTTTATATTTATTTTTTGTTTATGGATATTTCTTTAGGCATTGTTGGTTTGCCTAATGTGGGAAAGTCAACTCTTTTTAAACTGCTTACAAAGATAGAAGTTAATATCGCTAACTATCCTTTTTGTACGATTGATCCCAATGTCGGGATTGTTTCTGTTCCTGACGAACGCTTGGAAAAATTGGCAAAAATGAGCCAGTCAAAGAAAACTATTCCGGCAGTAGTTGAATTTTTTGATATTGCCGGTTTGGTAAAAGGAGCTAATAAAGGAGAGGGTTTAGGCAATCAGTTTTTATCCCGTATTCGCGAGACTAACGCTATAGTTCAAGTGGTCAGGTGTTTTTCTAATCCCGATATCGTTCATATTTATGCCACAGTTGACCCAAAGGAAGATATAGAGACGATTAATACCGAATTGATTTTAAAAGATTTAGAAACATTAGAGAAAAGATTGGAAAAAGCCGAAAAAGAGACAAAAACCGGCAATAAAAACTTTATGGCGGAATTGAATTTACTTGGCAAAACAAAGAAATTTTTGACAGAGGGCTGCCTTTTGGTTAATGTTTTGGGGGAAGAAGAATTAAAAAGTCCCGTTATCCAAGGATTGAATCTTTTAACAACAAAGAAACAAATCTATCTTTTAAACGGAAAAAGAGAGGAAATCAGCAATGAGGTGATAAAAAAAATAGAAGAAATGAAGGGTGATTACCTGATAATAGATTTAGAAAACCAAACAGATCTTTCTGATTTGATAAAAAAAGCTTATGAGGTTTTAAATTTAATCAGTTTTTTTACTACCGGCGAAGATGAAACGAGGGCTTGGACCATAAAAAAAGGAACAAAAGCGCCGGCGGCAGCCGGTGTGATTCATAGTGATTTTGAAAAAAATTTTATTAAAGCCGAAGTGATTAACTGGGAAAAACTGCTTTTAGCCGGGAGTTGGCAGTCAGCTCGCCAAAAAGGCTGGTTGAGATTGGAAGGCAAAGATTACGAAGCCAAGGACGGCGATGTAATGGTTATAAAACACAACAGATAATTTTAGCAGAGGTTTATGAGAAAAAGATTTATTTTCTCCGGTCAAGTTCAAGGCGTTGGTTTTCGTTATCAGGCGAAAAAACTTGCTTTAAAGTATGGTTTAGCCGGTTGGGTAAAAAACGAAAATGACGGTAGGGTCATTTTAGTTTATGAAGGCGCTTTGGAGAATATAGAAAAAGCAATAGATTATTTGAAAAATTTTTTTTATCAAAAAATAAAAAATATTGAAGCAATAGAAGAAAAAGAAGAAAAGCTAAAAGAGTTTGAAATAAAATTTTAACATATAATTTGTTAAGAATGGCTCCGCAATTACTTAGCGTTAAAAAAGACAGTTTCTTTTCGTGGACAAACCATGCCCAAAATAAACTGCTCCAATACAACCTTTCTGAAAGCAGGGTGAAAAGAATTATTAGGAATCCCGGGAGAATAGAAGCAGGCATTGCTCCCAACACCATTGCGGCAATGCAGAAAGCCGGCTCTAAAAAACATCCTTATGAAATTTGGGTGATGTACGAAATAAAAAGTCAAAAGTTGAAAAATAAAAAAATTATTATTATTAGCGCTTGGAAGTATCCCGGTACAACTAAGCCCGGAGAACCAATTCCGATTCCGCCTGATATCTTTGAAGAAATAATGATTTCCCTTGAGAAAACGAGCCCAAAGGCGAAGTCTGAGCGATAAAATTTTATTAACATCAGTATGACTAAAGAAAGATTTCAAACAATAGTAGACGAGGCTCTAAAAAACTTTCCGGTTCATTTTTTAGAAAAATTGAAAAATGTGGCAATTGTCATAGAAGATGAACCGAGCGATTTCCAAAAGCGCCAGTTGGGTTATACGGATGGCAATTGTTTACTGGGTTTGTATGAGGGCATCCCTCAAACCAAAAGGGGAATTTATAATAAAGCTATGCCTGATAAAATATCTCTTTTTCAAAAAAACATTGAAATTTTTTCCGAAGGCAAAGAGGAAAAAATCATCAAAATTGTTTATGACACTATTTGGCACGAGATTGCTCATCACTTTGGCTTGGGAGAAGAGGAAATCAGAGAGATAAGTAAGAAAAAAAGTCAATTTAATAAAGATAGTTTTAAAGATAAAATTTAAATTATGAATAATAACGACAAAAAGAAAAATTTTTATTTAATTACAGCTTTTGTTATTTTAGCTTCTTTGTTTTTATTTATTTTTTTTAATGGCGCGAAGAAGGAAAAAGATGAAAATCAGGAAAAACTTCCTTTCTTTTTATGGGAGCCGGAAAAAGTAAACCCAGAGAATTTATTGACTTCTTATTTTGGCAATAAAACTGATTTTTTTTCGGAAAAAAAGATTTCTGACTTGGATAATGATGGAAAAGAAGAAATAATCGTTTTAGCTTCAGAAAAAGAAGGAGAAGTTATAAATTCTTTTATTTTCGTTATAGGGCCGGATGAGGCAGGAAACCCGGAAGTTAGAAGCTATCTCAATATAGGAAAAAGCGCCGAAGATAAAGGTTTTATTTTGAGCCTTATTTCTAACCCTCATTTTATTTCCCTTGAAGACCTTAACGGAGATAGGAAACAAGAGTTAATTTTATATACCGGTGAAGCCGGTGCTTATATCAGCGGTATAGGAGTTTTTATTTATAATAATAATAAACTTGACTGGGCTATGTTGGAAGACTATAAAAATATGGTTGTGCCGGCAATTTTTCAGGAAGGAGCGTCAGTAAGGCATTCTTTGAGTTTTAAAATAATGACCGAGGAAAAAAGTTTAGCCCAAATTAGCGGCGAGTCGGATGCCGAAGAAAATTGGCAATGGGTTTGTCAGGCCTATCAGTGGAATGGCGAATATTTTAAGTACGGCAAGGAAGTTTCTGATATTTGTTACGAGACAATAACAAAATAAAATTATGGTCAATTTTGAAGAATTTAAGAAAATAGAATTAAAAATTGGAAAAATAAAAGAAGCAACGGCTTTAGCCGGGAGCAACAAATTATTGGTTTTGAAAATTGATTTGGGCGAAGAAGTCCGCCGGATTTTAGCAGGTATTGCCAAGAGCTATTCGCCAGAAAGCTTGATTGGTAAAGAAGTGGTAGTTGTGGTTAATTTGGAGCCAAGACAAATAATGGGGTTAGAGAGCGAAGGAATGGTTTTGGCGGTTGGCACAGAAAAAGGGCCTATTTTAATAACACCAGAAAAGGAGGTTTTGCCCGGCAGTAAAGTTTCCTGAATTTTTTATAGGGCTTAATTTCTAAAAATAATTTTAAAACAAGATAAAATTATAAAAAATGAAAAAACAAATTTTCGTTGTTAATAGCCAGAAAGAGAGAGAACCATTTTCCTTTAAAAAAGTTTATTTGAGCGCTTTGCGGGCAGGCGCAGAAAGTGAGTTAGCTAAAAAAATTGCCGGGGAAATAGAAAAAGAAGCTTATGACGGGATTACTACCTATGAAATTTTTCACAAGGTTCAAAAAATGCTTTATAAAGATTTTCCAAGAGAAGGAATGCGTTTTTCCCTCAAAGAGGCGATGAGAAAATTGGGTCCCAGCGGTTTTCCTTTTGAAAAATATGTGTCGGCAATTTTTAGGATATTAGGATTTGAAACAGAAACAAATAAAAGGATTTTAGGGAAATGCGTTTTTCATGAAATAGATTTTCTTGCCCAAAAAGGAAAAGAGATTTTTGTCAGCGAATGTAAATTTCATCAATTACGGGGTTCAAAGGTTGATTTGAAAATTGCCCTTTCGCACTATGCCCGATTTTTAGATTTAAAATCAGGCAGCTTTTTCGGAAAAAATCTGAAAATCAGGCCGATGATTGTTACTAACACAAAGTTTACTTCGGAAGTAATTAAATATGCCGAATGCGTAAAAATCAATCTTCTGGGCTGGAGATATCCTTTAAATAGGGGCTTGGAATATGTTATTGAATCGGAAAAATTTTATCCTATCACCATTCTGCCTTCCTTAAAAGGAGAATTAGTGGAGTTATTTTCTCGTCAAAAAATAATGCTGGCTCAGGATTTATTGAAAATTGATCCTTCGGTTTTCTCTAAAAAATTTGGTTTGGAAGAAAAAACAATAACTAATTTGAAAAACGAAGCAGAAATTCTATTCGGGAAATAAAAAAGGCAAAAGGAAATACCTTTTGCCTTTTTTGTCTTGTTTTTTAAAAATGCTACCGTTTTCAGAAATAAATAGCAAGCTATTTAAATCATCTAACGGTAGCATTTTTATTATAGCGCATAGAAAATCTCTGTCAAATAGAAATTGTGGATAACTTGGGGAAGAATTTTAAAAGCCAGCTTTTGGCTGGCTTTTAGATGCTTTCAATTTCTGGTTTGAATTTTTCAGAAATTTGTATTCCTGTTTGATCCAAATTGGTAAGACCAAATGATATGATTGTTTTAACGATTTCTTGATAATTTTTTTCCAGAATAAAAACTTTATCTTTTTCTACAATTCTTACCCACCCGGTAAAAGGCGTAGGCGAAGAGGGGATAAAAACCATAAAGCAGACTTTTCTTTCACCATTTTCAGTGATAACAATTTGGGTATTCACAATTACTCCGATTTCATAAATTCCCTGCCATAATTCAACTAAAGCTATGGGTTTTTCTGAAAGGTTTTTGGGAGTTTTGCCGTTGCCGCCAAACCAATTAATTACGGGGATTTTATTGATTAATTTTTTGAAAAAAGAAAGTTTTGCATAAACCAAGCTTAATCCTATGCACAAAACAATTGTTAATCCCAATGACAGCAATGATACTAAAAACGGATAAGGTTGGTTAAAGCCGAAACTCGCCAAAATTTTATTGCTTATAGGTCCCCAGACAAAAACAATTCCATTGATTCCGGCGCTAATCATTGCCAAAATAACGGCTACAGGGATAAGAATAATCAATCCGGTTTTTATAATTTTTTTATTACCGAAAACATTACTCTCTGCCTTTTTCTTTGCCTCTTCCTTCATTGTCTCTTCCTCCATTGTTTCTTCTCTCATTTTTTTACCTCCTTGACTCAAGAAATTTTTTTATTGTTAAAGAACAACGCTAAATACCCTTTCGGGTTTCTATATAATAATAAAAAATTATTTATTTGTCAAACAAAGTTTCTTTCTTCCAAAAAAAATGTTAAAATTATTTAATTTTCAGATATTTTTCAAAAAATTCAAATATATTTTTAACTGCCATTAAATTTGTTTTTATGGTGAACCAAGAATTAGCGGGAATTTTTTATGAATTGGCTTTTTATCTGGAAATGGAAAACATTCCTTTTAAACCTCAGGCTTACAGAAAAGCTGCCTTATTTTTGGAATCTTTAAATCAAGACGCGGAGGATATTTATAGAAGAGAGGGAAAAGAGGGATTGGAAAAAATTCCCGGCGTGGGTAAAGGAATGGCTCAAAAAATCATAGAATATTTAAAAACCGGGAAAATTTCAGAATACGAAAAATTTAAAAAGAAAATTCCTGTTAATTTAAAAGAATTAACAAGCATTGAAGGCATAGGCCCAAAAGCGGTTCGCGATCTTTATAAATACTTAAAAATTAAAAACTTAGCCCAGTTGGAACAGGCAGCTTTAAAAGGTAAAATCAGGAAACTCCCTAACTTTGGAGAAAAAAGCGAAAAAAATATCTTGGAAGCCGTTAATTTTATTAAAAAATCTCAAGGAAGATTTTTTCTTGATGAAGCTTGGCGTTTGGCCGATAAAATAGTTTTCCAACTTGAATCATTAAAAGAAGTGGAGAAAGTTTCGGTTGCCGGTTCTTTGCGCCGGATGAAAGAAACCATTGGCGATATAGACTTATTAGCCACTATTAAAAAGAAGGTCTTGGTTTCCGAAGCCTTGGCGAAAGAGGGGAATAAAAAAATAATGGATGTTTTTACCCGCTTGGATGGGGTGATTAAAATTTGGGATTATGGCTTTAAAAAATCCTTTGTGCGTTTCTACGAAGGAATTGACGTTGATTTAAGGGTAGTTACAAGCAATGAGTCTGGTTCGGCTTTGCAATATTTTACTGGCTCTAAAGAGCATAACATTATCACTAGAAAGTTGGCTTTAGAAAAAGGTTTAAAATTAAATGAATACGGAGTGTTCAAAGGGAAAAAGAGGGTGGCTGGAAAAACCGAAGAGGAGATTTATAAAATAATAGGTTTGCCTTATATTGAGCCTGAACTTCGGGAAAATACCGGAGAAATTGAAGCGGGTTTAAAGAATCAATTGCCGAAAATTATTGGTTACAATGAAATTAAGGGAGATTTGCATTGTCATTCTGATTGGGATGGGGGAGAAGATTCCATGGAAGAAATGGCTAAAGCCGCTCAAGAAATGGGTTATGAATATATTGGAATTTCTGACCATACAAAGTTTTTAAAAATAGAGCATGGTTTAGATGAAAATCAACTTCTTGAACAGCACAAAGCAATAGAGCGATTAAATCGCAAGATGCAAAATGCCAAATGCAAGATCCGAGTTCTCCACGGCTGTGAAGCAAATATCTTAGAAGACGGTCGGCTGGATGTTGATGAAAAAATTTTGGCAAAGCTTGACTATGTGATAGCCGGCATTCATTCGCAAATGAAAATGTCCAAGGAAAAAATGAATGAGCGTCTGATTAGGGCAATGAAAAATCCTTTAGTAAAAATTATTTCTCATCCGACAGGCAGATTGATTCAGCGCCGCGATGAATATCAGATTGATTTTGAAAAGGTTTTAAACGCCGCTTTAGAAACCCGCACCGCTTTGGAAGTTAATTCTTATCCGCAAAGGCTGGATTTAAAAGATTCCAATATCAGGAAAGCTGTTGAAAAAGGAGTAAAAATCTGTGTTAATACCGATGCTCATCAGAAAGACCAGATGAAATTTATTAAATTCGGCATTGCTCAAGCCAGACGGGGCTGGGCGGGAAAAGATGATATCATTAATAGTTGGCCAATAAAGAAACTTCTGGAGTTTTTTAAAAATTAAAAATTAACATCCTCGCTTTCGCGAGGGTAAACTCTGCTGTCATCCTGATCCGCCAGTCGGCGGACGCCAGTCGGCGGACGCCAGTCGGCGGATGAAGGATCTCTGAGCTTGTCTGAGACAATTCTCGCATTCGCGAGAGATTCTTCTCCTTCGACAAACTCAGGGTCAGAATGACGGACAAAAAAATTAAACTTTAAAAAAATTAATATTATGTACATTCGTTGGTTCAAAGATATTACAATTAAAGATGTGCCTGTGGTAGGCGGTAAAAATGCTTCTTTGGGTGAAATGTATCGTTATCTTGCACCCAAAGGGGTGAATATTCCCAATGGTTTTGCCATTACTGCTAAGGCTTATTTTGATTTTTTGGAAAAAGGAGGCATAAAAAAGGAAATAGGAAGAATTTTAAAAGAACTTAACCCGAAAAGCATAAAAAGTTTGCAGAAAGGCGGTAAAGCCATTAGAGACCTGATTTTAAAGACTCCTTTGCCAAAAGAGGTAGAAACAGAAATTATTAAAGATTATCTTAATCTTTCTTCTGATTATCAGGAAGAAAATACCGATGTCGCGGTTCGTTCTTCAGCCACTGCCGAAGATTTACCTTCAGCCAGTTTTGCCGGCCAGCATGAAACCTATTTGAACGTCAGGGGAGTGGAAGAATTGCTTCAAGCAGTTAAAAAAAGTTATGCTTCTTTGTTTTTAGACCGGGCAATAATATATCGGGAAGAAAAAGGGTTTGATCATTTAAAAATCGCTGTTTCCACCTGTGTTCAAAAAATGGTGCGTTCTGATACCGGTTCTTCCGGGGTAATGTTTACTTTAGACACTGAATCTGGTTTTAAAAATATTGTCGTTATTAATGGTATTTATGGTTTGGGAGAATTAATTGTTAAAGGCAAAATTATCCCTGACGAATTTTTGATTTTTAAACCAACTTTAGAAAAAGGCTATCAGGCTATCATTAGAAAAGATTTGGGGAGGAAAACTATAAAATATGTTTATAATCCGAAAGGAGGCATTAAAGAAGCCAGAGTGTCTTTAAAACATCAACAAAAGTTTTGTTTAACAGATGAAGAAATTTTAACTTTAGCAAAATGGGGAATTTTAATTGAGAATCATTATTCCCAAAAGAATAAAAAATGGACGCCTCAAGATATTGAATGGGCTAAAGACGGAAAAACCAATGAACTTTTTATTGTGCAGGCTAGGCCGGAAACGGTACATTCAACAGATGCCTCTAAATTTTATCAGGAGTACGAGATTAAAACCAAGAAAAAACCAATTTTAACTGGTATTGCTATTGGCAACAAAATAGGATTAGGGAAAGTGCGTTTGATAGGAAATGTTAGTGAATTATCAAAGTTGAAAAAAGGAGAAGTTTTAGTCACAAAAATGACTGACCCGGATTGGACTTCAGCTATGCCTTTTGCTTCAGCCATTATTACCGATGAAGGAGGAAAAACTTGCCATAGTGCAATAATCTCCCGGGAATTGGGGATTCCGTGTATTGTAGGCGCTCAAAAAGCAACAAAATTATTAAAAGATGGTCAGGAAGTAACCGTTGATTGCACTTCCGGAGCTGAAGGAAAGATTTTTCTTGGTAGAATTCCTTTTAAAATGAGAACCTATGAGTTAAAAAAAATCCCTCAATTAAAGACAAAAATTTCAGTTAATATTGGTGCTCCGGAAATTGCTTTTCAGACTTCTTTATTGCCTAATGATGGAGTTGGTTTAGCTAGAGAAGAATTTATTATTGCCGAAAAAATTAAAGTGCATCCGCTAGCGCTTTATCATTACAAAAAAATTAAAAATGGTTCCCTTAATGTCATCCCGAGCGTAAGCGAGGGACCTCTGACCTTATCTCAACAAAAATTACAGCAAATTCTTAAACAGATTGAGCAACTAACCATTGAGCATAAAGACAAGAGAGAATACTTTATTAAAGAATTAGCTGAAGGAATTGCTCAGATTGCCGCCGCTTTTTATCCCAAGGAAGTCATTGTTCGTTTTTCTGATTTTAAAACCAACGAATATCGTCAGTTGATTGGCGGAGAGCTTTTTGAGCCTTGGGAAGGAAATCCGATGCTTGGCTGGCGGGGGGCATCTCGTTATTACGACAAGAGATTCCAGCCGGCTTTTGAAATGGAATGCGAAGCCATAAAAAGAGCAAGGGATGTCTTTGGTTTAAAAAATATCAATTTAATGATTCCTTTTTGCCGCACTCCGGAGGAAGGAGATAAAGTTTTAAAAATTATGAAAGCCAAGGGACTGAAAAGAGAGGAAGATGGCATAAAAGTTTATGTAATGGCAGAAATTCCTTCAAATGTTTTAATGATTGAGCAATTTCTTGATATTTTTGACGGTATGAGCATTGGTTCTAATGATTTAACGCAATTGGTTTTGGGAGTAGACAGAGACAACGGCGATTTGCAGAAAATAGGAGATGAAAGAAACGAAGCTGTAAAAAAAATGATAGCGGCAATAATCAGGGTTTGTCGGAAAAGGAAAAAATATGTAGGGATTTGCGGCCAAGCGCCCAGCGACTATAAAGAATTTGCTGATTTTTTAGTGGCGGAGGGAATTGAAAGCATTTCTTTAAATCCAGATACAATAATAAAAACTATTTTATATCTGTCAAAAGAAAAATAAAGAATTGTAAAGAAAAATATGCTATAATATCAATAATTAGAGGCCGAAAAATAAATAAAAATTAAAAAATTAAACAAATAAAAATATGGTTAATATCGTAATAAAAAAGGATGGCAAAGAAGAGCCTTTTAACGAAGAAAAAATCAAAAACGCCATTAAGGCTGCTTGCCTTGACGCTGGCTTAGATGAGAATAAACAAAATGAATTATCAGAAATAATTACTCAGAAAATTTTAGGAACTCTTGCCGACAAGGAAACTATAAGAGCCATTGAATTAAGAGATAAAATTCTCGGTGAACTGGATATTATGTCTCCGGAAGCCGCTCAAGCTTGGAGAAATTACGAGGATTCAAAGAGTAAATAGATTTAAATTTACCGGCAAGGCGAAGAGCCGCAAAAAACAGGTCAAATTCATTGACCTGTTTTTCTTGTGAGCCGGCAGAATTTTTAGTAAAATAAATAAAGAAGATAATAAATGGAGATTGTTAATGGTTAAAATTGACGAGATAAAATTGCAAACTATTCTTGATTCCCGGGGTGAAAAAACTTTGGAGGCTTTTATTAAAAGCGGAGATATTGAAGTTGTCTCAAACATACCAAAAGGCAAGAGCAGAGGGAAGAAAGAAGCTTTTTTAACAGATACGGAAATAGCTTTGAAAAAATTTGAGAAAATCAAAGAAAGTTTGCTTAAACAAGGTTTTTGTTCGCAGGAAGAATTTGATGATTTTTTAATTCAATTAGACGGCACTGCCAATAAAAGCAATTTAGGGGGCAATTTAACATTGGTTCTGTCTCAGGCTTTTAGCCGCCTGATGGCTAAAAAAGAAGGTTTGGAGCTTTGGCAATATTTGGAAAAAGAAATTTTTTCTTTGGCGCCTGATTTAAAAGAAAAAAACCTTCAAGTTTTTGTCCCTTATTTTTTCTTTAATTTAATTAACGCCGGCAAACACGCTTCTTTTGGCCCAAGGTTTCAGGAATATCTGATTGTGCCGCAGGTTAAAGACCCTGTTTATTCCTTGTCTTTAGCCAAAGAATTTTTTGAAGCTTTGAAAAATTACTTTAAAAAAAATTACCAAAAAAATGAATTTGGCGACGAAGGAGGGCTTTTAATTCCAAAAACCGATTTTGAAGAACCGCTGAAAATTTATTTTCAAATTAGAAAAGATTTGCATTTAGAAGATAAAATCGGTTTTGCTTTAGATGTTGCCGCTTCTTCTTTTTATAATCAAAAAGACAAGAAGTATTATTTAGAAAAAGATAAAAATTTTTCTCAGGAAGAATTGGCTCAAATTTATAAAAAAATCAATTCTTCTTACCGGTTTTTTTCCTTAGAAGACCCTTTTGAAGAAAATGATTGGCTGGGTTTCAAAAAAATCAGAGAGATTTTTACAGAAGAAAGCGGCGGGCCTTTGATTATCGGTGATGATTTAACCGCTACCAATCTTTTATTAGTTAAAAAAGCGATTGAGGCAAGGGCTATAGATGGTTTAATTATTAAGCCAACCCAGATAGGCACAGTAACGGAAACTTTGAAAACTATTGTTTTTGCCCAAAAGAATGATTTAAAAATTATTGTCAGCCACCGAAGCGCTGAAACCAAAGATGATTTTATCGCTGACCTTGCTTGGGCAAGCCGGGCCTTTGGTTTGAAAGCTGGCGCTCCTCAACCCGAGGAAAGAATGGTAAAATACAATAGAATAATAAACATTTTTAATTCTCAGTTTCCAATTCTTAAATTTTAAGCCCCGCCAAGATGAACCAAAATCCTAAATCCGAAATCCTAAATTCTAAACAAATTCCCAAGCATCAAATCCCAAACAGTTTGTAATTTGTGATTGAGAATTTGCGATTTGCTTGGAATTTAGAGATGGGAATTTAATTAATTATTAAAATAATTAAAAGATATGAACAAAATTGCGTTTTTGGAGACAAGCGAATGGGAAACGGAAGCTTTAAAAAGGTTTCCTGGATTTTTACAAATGATTGATTTATATCCGGAAGCTTTGAATTTGGATAACGTTTCAAAGTTTAAAGATTATGAAATTATATCCTGTTTTATTAATTCTCAGTTTTCTAAAGAAATAATAGAAAAATTGCCGAATTTAAAATTTATTGCTACGCGCTCTACTGGTTTTGACCATCTTGATATTAATGCTTGCCAAGAAAAAGGGATTTTAATGTCCAATGTGCCAAGTTATGGTTCTCATACTGTAGCTGAATTCACCTTTGGTTTGATGATTTGCTTAATAAGAAAAATTTATGATGCCTACGACAGGGTACGAGAAACCGGCAGTTTTAATTTAGAGGGATTAAAGGGAAGAGAACTTTTTAATAAGACTCTTGGCGTGATAGGCACTGGCAGAATTGGCGCGAACGTGATAAAAATTGCCAATGGTTTTGGAATGAAAGTTTTAGCTTATGATAAATATCCCAAGGAGCAATTATCTCAAGAGTTAAGTTTCCAATATGTATTTTTAGAAAAACTTTTAACCGAGTCAGATATTATTACCTTGCATGTGCCTTATAATTCAGAAACGCATCATCTCCTCAATAAAAATAATATGAATTTGATCAAATCAGGCGCTTATATTATTAATACTTCACGGGGCGGAGTCATTGAAACAGAATCCTTATATCAGGCCTTAAAATCAGGCAAAATTGCCGGAGCGGCTTTAGATGTTTTAGAGGAAGAAGGGGATATAAAAGAAGAACAAGAATTGTTAATTAAGGGGAAAATAGCTGAATCAGAAAAACTGAAAACCCTGCTTCTCAATCACATTTTCATTGATTTGAATAATGTTATTGTTACTCCTCACAATGCTTTTAATACCGAGGAAGCTTTAGAAAGCATTGTGGCAACAACCATAGACAATATAGATAGTTATTTAAAAGGAAAACCAATGAATACAGTTGGTTAATTTTAAAATCTAAATTTTACTATTATGTTAGACCCTAATTGCGTTTTTTGTAAAATTACCAAAGGGGAAATCCCGGCTAAAAAATATTACGAAGATAATGATTTTTTAGCAATTTTTGACATTTCACCCATAAGCGAAGGCCACCTTGTAATTTTTTCCAAGAATCATTATACTAATATTTCAGAGATGCCGGAAGAAGAATGGAAACGATTTTTAGTTTTATGCCGCGAACTGGCGGAAAAGCATATAAAGCAAATCAAGGCCGATGGTTATAATCTTTTGATTAATCAAGGCGAAGCTGCCCAATCAGGCGTTCCTCACCGCCCCCACCTTCATATTATTCCCAGAAGGTTCGGTGATGGCATCAAAATAGACCCAAGATAATGACTTTTTATAATCAAATTGAATCCAATATCAGAAAAACTTGGTTTTTTATAACCTTATTTTTGGTTTTAATTATTGTTTTGGGTTGGATTTTCAGCAATATTTTTGACAGCAATTGGATTTTAATTTTTGCTGTTGCTTATAGTGTCATTTGGAGTTTTTTAAGCTATTGGTATTCCGATAAAATAATTCTTTCTTTAAACAAAGCTCACTCTGTTTCAAAAAACGAAGGGCCGGAATTATACAGGATTGTGGAAAATCTTGCCATTACCGCTGGTTTGCCTATGCCGAAAATTTATATTATGGAGGAAGAATCGCCTAACGCCTTTGCTACTGGCCGAAACCCTCAAAATAGCGTAATTTGTGTTACCAGAGGATTATTATTAATTCTTGATAAACCAGAACTTGAAGGAGTGATTGCCCATGAATTCTCCCATATTGGTAATCGGGATATTCTTCTTTCTTCGGTGATTGTGGTTTTAGTTGGAATGATTTCTTTGTTAGGAAATTGGTTTTTCAGGGGAATGCGTTTTGGCGTTGGCGG
>Ga0265297_10004623_pt1 | contig 22147 bp, 24 predicted proteins | sample Munlanlwell13791_FD_192502 | JGI IMG/M metagenome (GOLD analysis project Ga0265297, IMG submission 192502) | Leachate microbial communities from a municipal landfill in Southern Ontario, Canada - Leachate well 137-91 | ecosystem: Engineered > Solid waste > Landfill > Unclassified | place... | reverse complement strand
CTTCTGAATAAGCTTCAGGCTTATAGAGGAAACAGGCTTAAGCCAAATGTTGGCTTACATAAAAATTAATGACGGCGTCCACAATTTTGATTTGGGCGGGCCGCAACTGGTCAAGGAAATCAAGGAGATGCTCCGGGATAAAACCAATGGCGAAGTCGGCTTATTCCTGGACATGAAGATTTTTGATGTTTCCGAAACCCTAAAGAACTATGCCAACAAATATGCGGCTGAACAGCCCGACATCCTAACTGTCAGTTCACAGTGTAGCCTGAAAGGTATCATTGCCTTGCGTCAAAAGCTGCCCTTTACCAGGTTGGCTTTGATCAGCGTTCCGACCGACATGAGCGCGGAAGAATGTCAGCGCCGTTTCGGTCTATCACCGGCTCTGAAGATCCTGGCCGACCTCGGTGGCCTTAGGCAGGAATATCAGGAAAAAAGGTTTCAGGAATATCAGGAAAAAAGGTTTGATGAAGGTCTGAATTTGCCGAAGGAGGCCTTTGATCTGGTCGTTTGTTCCTCGGAAGAAGTCGCTTTTCTGAAATCAAACCTGCCGGCTTCTTATGGTTTCATCGTTCCGGGCATCCGCGATAAATGGATGCTGGCCGATCACCAGAAGCGCATTGCTGGCGCTTGTAAAGCTCTGGACGCCGGTGCCACTCTTCTGGTTATGGGCGCTCAATTAGTCAAGGGTAATCCGGAAAAGGGAATTACTCCGGCACAAAGCCGGGAGATGACCCTGGCTGAGATTAAAAAATCAAAAGCCTGGCGACTAGACGAAGATCCTTTGCAGACTTTGAAAAACTGCGATGGTTACTACGTCAGCCCGGTCAGCCCGGAGGGAAAGAGACTGGGACCGTTGGTGGCTTATGCTGGTACTTATGAAGACGGAAACGGCCAGAAGAAGAATAAGGTCGGTTTCGAATACTTTAACTTTGCCAAGGCCGAACAGGATCCGGCAGTCCTTGATTATTTCGCCGATAAGCTGGCAATCGAAATGAAGGATAATCTGGATTTCGTGCCGACCCTGGTGATCGGCGCCCCCATGGGCGGTATTCTGCTGGCTAATGCCTTGGCGCGTCGCCTGGGCTGCCGTGGCATCTTTGCCGAAAAGAAAATAATTGCCCCGGCTGATCCGAAGTCAGGAAGCAAGGAAAAAAGTGAATTGATTATCGATCGTCATGAAATCAGGTCGGATGATAAAGTTATAATTGTGGAAGATGTTTGTAATAATTTTTCTACAACCGATAAGCTGATTGGATTAATCCGCCGTTTTAAGGTTGATTCGATCGCTATCGCTTGTGCTTTCAATCGTTCTGGCCACCAGGATCTCGCTATCGATACGGGATTGGAAATTCCGACCCTACCGGTTATAGCCGCTCATTTCATCCCCACCGAGCAATTCAGGCAGGAGGACCCGGAAGTGGCTGAGCTGATGGCGGCCGATAAGATTGTCTGGAAACCGAAACAGGAATGGAAACGTTTGAAAATGGCTATGAGTTAAGATTTAATCAGATCGTTCTTTAAGAAAGAGGGCTATGTAGTCCTCTTTTTTATTTAATATTAGTTATTTTAAATATTTTTAGTATTTTTTATATTGACTTATATTTAAAAATATATTATGGTTTTGTAACTATTTAAATGCCAAACTGGCAATTTAATATCGACCTTTAAAATTTAATAAATAAACCATAAAACTATTATCATGGAACACAGTGTTAGCCTTCAAGAATGCTTAAGCGATTTTTTCGCTAAAGTCATTCATCAGCCCAAACCCAAGGAAATCAATTTCCTCCAGGTTTATTTTGGGATGGTAAGTAACAACAGCCTCTATGCTTGGGGGCGGAAGGAAAATGTGCCCAAGGGGGCGCGTCTGGTGAAAACCGCCTGGCTCTTAAGGAGCTTGGGTTTTCAGATCAAGGAAATGAAAGCCCTGCCTAATTTTGCCTGGCGATTGATTTCTATCTTCGCCTTAAACCAGGCGAGCCTGGAGGAAATCGTGGCCGCCACCGGTTACCTTGACGCCACTGAAATGTATCGCAACCTGTTAGGTCGCCGACCCTTTTCCAAACAGTCGATCGAACGGATAAGCGAGTTTATCAGGTTATATCCGAAGAAAGATTTTATCTTTCCTGAATCCCTTCTAATCTATAATCCTGATTTCCGGCCGGTCCGAAGCAGCGACCAAGTTAAAACCACGAAGGCCAAAATTTCCTTTCAGATAAAACCTGCAGCACTGCCCGCTTTATCTCCCGAAGAGATCGGGATGGTGGCTAATCTGATCAAAGTAGTCGGGTCAGTCGGCAAAGTCCTAGAACCATTCTTGCAACGCTTGATTAAATCGGATCCTGATTCCCGTCAGGCTTTGCGATATTTGGTCGAAGGCGAATTAATCCAAGGAGAGGTTAGCCTGTTTTCGATCTCGAATTCAGTCTACCGCTCCGCCCAACTTTTAAACGCTCTTTGTAGCGAGAAATCGTTGGAAAAATCATCACTTAAACAGTAACTAAACACGGAGGATATAATGAAAGATTCGGTAACCATGGGCTTACATTTTGGCAATGCCCTAAAATTACTTTCTGATAACTACCCGCTTATCTCTAAAGTCATCCTAGAATTGATCCAGAACTCTCTGGATTCAGACGCGACCGAGATCCAGGTTTCGGTCGATTACAGTAAACGGATCATTTACGTCCGTGATAATGGCGTCGGAATTTCTCCGGAAAAGTTCCGGGAAGCCGTCTCTCGAGTTTGTAGCTCGATGAAAAGCACGGATAAATTGGGCCAATTCGGAATTGGTTTATTCTCGCCTTTAGGCAAATGCAAGACCTTCACGGTCACCTCGGCCCCGATGAATGCCAAATATAATTGTTGGACCTTCGATAGCGAGGCAATCTTGAGAAACAGCCAGTCTTCCGAAATTCCTTGCCAGGCCGCGCCCGACATTCTTTATTCTCTGACTGGTCGCGCTCGCCCGGGTCTTCGCTCGGTCAACTGGCGCACCGAAGTTCGCTTGCAGAGTTTTACTAAGGACTCGAGTATTAGCGCGGTCACCTTCGGAGATCTGCGTTCTCTGATCCTGGGCCAGTTCTCTGAGGCCATGAAACGTTTACGGACAAGCATCTTATTGCGGATCAAGAAGGCTGATGGCACTAAGGAAGAGATGATTTTCCAGGCCAATCAGTTCAAAGGCGAGAAGCTCGACCCTGTCGTCTATGGCGATGAAAAAGTCGGGCAAACCTCGTTTGAGATCTTCATCTCGCCTAAGACTAAGACCGGTCGCCAGGGCCAGATCATCTTTGGCATCAGGGGCAATGATTTCCGGATTCCGATGTCGATTTTCAAAAAATCGCTCGCCGGCTTCGCTAATCAGGAGACGATCGATACCTTGAGTTCCGGCTTTTTCGAAGGCCAGATCGTGTCTGACCGCTGCTCGCTCCATCAGAACCGGAAGGAATTCCGGGAAGATGACGCTATGATGAACTTCTGCATCCACCTTGATTCCTGGGTAACCAATCATGGCCAGCGCTATATTCTGCAATCCAAGGACGCTAGCCGCGACGAAAAGCTGCAAGCGATCGGCCAGATCGCGATCAAGGATCTGGAAGAGAAGATCAAGAAAGAAATGCCTCAGCTGATGTCGGTAGTCAAATCTTTCAAGATCGGGAATATCGGTCCGGGGCATAATGGCTTTGACTTCGCCGGCAAGGAACAGGGTTTCCGAACCAAGGAAGCAAATATCCCGGGCGGCGGCGGCCAGACGGCCCCTGAAGCCAAGAAACAGAGTCCGCGCGAAGCTGACCATCCCGGCCACACGCCCTTCAGCGTTTCCGGCCCCAAAGGGAGCCGGCGCCGCTTAGTCAGGGGCCACTCAACCGGCCTGCAGTTCTGTTATGAAGAGATGCCTGGTAATGATAACCACTGGGAATTCGAAGCAGAGACGGGTATTTTGACTTTTAATATACGCTCTGAACTCTGGGCGAAGATGGAAATCAGCGACCGCAACCTGATCCTGTATCAGGAGTACGTCGCCATCAAGGCACTGGAAATGTGCTTGGAACCGGCCGTCAATCGTCCGACCATCTTTGATTTCTTGCAAAGGGAATTACGGACGGCCGTGATATTCATAAATGGCAGCATTACTCTCCAGCCTCGCAAAGCCAAGGCTGAGATAGGGAAGCGGCTAAACTAATATTTTGTTCTTCCTCAAGAAAGGGGGTTGTGTCTGATTGAGACCAACCTCTTTTTTATTACTCCTTATTTTTAAAAAGGCCGGATCTCGCGTGAGTCCGGCTTTTTTCAAAGTAAGCTTTAAATATTTCAAACCGTCTTTTCCTGGAAACTGGCCATCAAGCCGATCAGTTTCGAAGCGATCAGCCAGTGTAGGGAAACATCGGTCACTCTCTTGCCCGTACGTTTCTTGGTACCGCGCGGCAAGGTATTACCGAAGAGGATCATCGAAAAGATATCACTGCCGATGATTTCCTCTTTCCAGCCGGGCGTGCAGACCGGGTGAGTCGCTTTTAAGATAATTTCGCGCGCGCCCTGATGGATCAGATCACGTCCGGTTTTGGTTGCGGTCCGACCGGTCGAGACTTCGTCGTCAGACAGGCAGATCGTCGCCCCGTTGATCAATTCGGTTTCCGGCCACAGGATCGTAGTGCCATGCTTAGCCCCCAAAGCTTTAAGAGTCTCATCATCACGATAGATTTCCAAGTCGCCGTTGGGCAAACGCCTTTTTAAAGTAATCAAGATAGCGACGCCTAAGAGGCGGGCGAGAGTGATATTGCGTTCCAGCGATCCCTGGTCTGGGCAATAAAGGAAGAACTGGCGGCCGTTGTTCTTGGCGATTTCTACTTGTGGCTGCAATTGGTCAGCGAAAGCTTGGTCGCTCCAGACGACTTCGACGGGCAGATTTTCAGCGGCACAATTATCCAGGGTTTGCTGAGAATGAATATCACAAAGCAGAAGGGTATTAACGCCGTTGCTTTTTAGTTGGTGGATAAAATAACGGTTGCGGTGTATCTTTTTTTTCTTTTCCGGATGATCTTGGCGGCGATACTTCATGAAGGGCATGACCATGATTATGCCAGCGGCTTCATATTCGTATTTGACCGACCAGATAAGTTGGAAGAGATTAGTCTCTAATTCAGAGTCTTCCGCGTAAACGCTTTCGATAATGACGGCGATCTTGCCTTTGATCTTCTGATTATCAACGATCTGGAAATTCGTTTCCTGATCAGCGAAAGAATCAAAATTCAGGTGTAAAGGCGCAATATTAGAATTGAGATTTTCACCTATCCAGGCGACAATCTTGGCGTAGAGGTCTGGCGCGCCGAAGCCGCAGATAAAGACGAAACGATCAAGAAAATTTTCTTTTTCCATGGTTTATTTATTAAAGGTTATTTGTAAAAGATCTGGTTTTCAAACGTTTTTGTTTTAATACTTCTAAGCAAAAAAGTCAATTCGGCCGCTAGACGGCCTCTGTCGGGCTAGCTTGAATTTTCCTGGTTTCTTGTCATAATGAAAACATGACTACTTATATTTATATTTTTGGGAGCGTAATCCTGGTTTCCGCCCTCTCTCTGATCGGCGTCTTTTTTTTATCGCTATCTTCGTCCGATCTCAAGAAATTGGTTTTCGTCCTGGTGAGCTTATCCGCCGGCGCTTTGCTCGGCGACAGCTTTATCCATCTAGTACCGGAAACGGCAGCTAAAAGCGACGGCCGCGTCGGGCCTTGGCTCTGGCTCTTGGGCGGTCTTCTAGTTTTTTTTATTTTGGAAAAGATCATCCATTGGCGCCATTGCCATATCCCGACCAGTCCGGATCATCCCCATCATCTCGGCCCTTTGAATTTGGTTGGCGACGCTTTGCATAATTTTTTTGATGGCCTGATCATTGCCGGTTCCTTCTTAGTCAGCTTGCCTTTGGGGATCGCGACCGTCGTCGCCGTCGTTGCTCATGAGATCCCTCATGAGATCGGCAACTTTGGCATCCTGATCTACGCCGGTTACTCCCGTCGGCGCGCTTTATTCCTTAATTTTTTATCAGCCCTTGCCGCCATTTTGGGCGCGGTGGCGGCCTTGGTTTTCAGCTCCGGGGTGAACGGTTTTTCAGACTTGGTCGTCCCCTTTACCGCGGGCGGCTTTATCTATATCGCGACGGCCGATCTCTTACCCGAACTGAATAAGGAAACTAAGCCCAGCAAATCTTTGGGGCAGCTAGCCTGTATTATCTTAGGCTTGCTCCTGATGGTCGCTTTGAAGATATTTTTCCCTGATTAGCCAGAAAATTTTTCAAATAAAAATATGTCTAATCCCCTTAAGCCTAATTTCCGGAGCGAGTGGTATGCTATCTTGCTCTTGCTCCTATTTTTACTGTCCGCCTTTGTCCTGCGCCTGGATCTGCCGGCGCGCGTCGCTATCCATTGGGACCTGAATGGCAATCCCGACGGTTATGGCAGTCCAGTGATGGCGGCCTGGTTTTTGCCGCTTTTGGCTATCGCTCTCTATGCTTTGCTAATGTCTTTGCCTCGATTTGATCCCAAAAAAGAGCATTATCAGGATTTCCGGAAATCCTACCATTACTTCAAGGATTTCCTGATCTCCTTCCTTTTCGCCATCTATTGGTTGGCTAATCTGAAAGTCTTAGGCTATGCCGTCAATTTCAATCTAGCTTTTCCTCTGGTCTTAGGCGTCTTTTTTTTCGGCCTCGGCTTTTTCTTGAAACCGGTCAGGCCGAATTGGTTCATGGGCATCCGGACGCCTTGGACTTTATCCTCGGAAACGGTTTGGGCTAAGACTCACCAAGCGGCGCCCTGGTTTTTTGCTTTATCAGCTGTCATGATTATCCTGATCGCTTTTTTGCCCCTGCTTTATAAGAATATTGTCTTAGTGGTTGCTATCTTAATAATCGCTGTCGGCCTGCCTCTGTATTCCTATCTTCTCTGGCGTCACGAACAGCCGAAAAATAAATCATGAAATTAGATAGAATCAGGTATAAAATTTGAAAAAAGAGAAAAGCCCTCGCGGACGAGGGTTTTTCGCTGTCAAGTTGGATAAAGAGGGAAAAAGGATTAAAATCATAATTATGAATAGTCATCTGCCTCTGGCCGCCCTCTTCCGGCCGAAAAGCTTGGAGGAATTTGTCGGCCAAGAAAAGATCATCAGTCCTAAGGGCTGGCTTTATCAGGCGATCAAGGCCGATCGCGTGCCCTCGCTTTTATTTTGGGGACCGCCCGGAAGCGGCAAAACTACTCTGGCGCTCATCATTGCCAAAGAAACTAAAGCCGAGTTCGTGGAACTGAGCGCCACTTCTAGCGGCGTCAAGGATTTAAAAGTGATCATCGAGCGCGCTCAAAGCGCCCGGCGCTTGGGCCAGAAGACGATCTTATTCATCGACGAGATCCATCGTTGGAATAAGGCCCAGCAGGACGCCCTTCTGCCTCAAGTCGAGAACGGGGTCGTTATCCTGATCGGCGCCACTACTGAAAATCCAAGCTTTGCTGTTAACGGCGCTTTGCTGTCACGCTTGAAAGTCGTGGTCTTAGAAGCTTTGAGCCCGGAAAATTTAGAAGAGATTGTCAGACGCGCTGCCCAGAGCCTAAAAGTCAAACTCAAAGATGAAGTGAAGGGCTTGATTGCCCAACTGGCCAATGGCGATGCCCGCAAAGCTTTGAATATCTTGGAAAGCGCGGCCGCTCAGACCAAGAATATTTCTTTGGCCTTGGTAAAAGATATCATCAATAAGCCTAACTTATTATATGATAAGGCCGGGGAAGAGCATTATAATCTGATTTCCGCTTTGCACAAATCGATGCGCGGGGGCGAGGCTGATGCCAGTGTCTATTATGTCGTCCGGATGCTTGAAGCCGGCGAAGACCCGCTCTATGTCGCCCGGCGCTTGATGCGCTTTGCCAGTGAAGACATCGGCTTAGCCAATAATAGCGCTTTGATGCTGGCGAATGCGACTTATGACGCCTGCCATAAGCTCGGCTTGCCGGAATGCGGCGTCCATCTGGCTCATCTCGCTATCTATCTGGCTAAATCGCCCAAGAGTATCGCCGCTTACCAAGCCTTTGAAGCGGCCAAGGCCGAAGTGGCGGCAAGCGGCAATCTGCCCGTGCCTTTGCACTTGCGCAACGCCCCGACCAAACTCATGAAAGACTTGGGCTATGCGGAAGGCTACGAATATACGCCCTTATCCGGCAAGAAGAACCAATACTATCTGCCGGAGAAAATAAAAAATAAGAAGTTTTTGCCTTGACTTTAGCAGTATACGGTGATATTTTTTAAGACGCTTAAAAGGCGCCAGCCTAAATCCGCCGGGAAGTGCGGGTATTTATTCCTTAATAATTAAAAAGGAGGCTATAATGGCCACAGAAAAACAGATTCTTGTGTTAATAGAAAAAATGCAAGAATATCAGAAGCATTTTTCCTCCCTGCCTGATGAAGTCGCCCAGTGGGCGGCAAGCCAAACCACGGAGGCGATTTCGGTCTGTTCCCAGGCTCTTATTGAGCATTTTAAGAAGATAATAGAAAGCGGAACTCTAGTTACCTTTTTCTCGATCAGGTCGCTTTCCCTTTGCCTCATCTCCAGCGGCCAAGACTTGATCCTGAAGGCCCTTGATGGCCGTCGCTTGATTTGCGAGTCCGAAGAAATTTTCGGATCTTTCATCAGTAAGAATTATATTAGCTGGGGGATAAATAAGCCCGGCTTAGCTACTCCGGAAACTCCGGTCCAAGTCCATGAAATAATCGGTGACGGCACTTTTTTGGACATCTTCCAGGCTCTGCCCGGTACTTGGGATCAGAAATGGCTTTCCCAGGATCAGGTAATTGAATTCTGCGAACGCTTGCCCCATTGAATAATACCAGGCGGATACGCTAACTTTTTTCTTATTAAAAGGGATGAAAATCAGCCGATCGATGAAAATAACCCCGGTGCTAACCTAGCCGTAGCCAGCGTGTGCAAGACTCTGGATAGCTTGTATTCCGGCGTTTACTGCCTTGAGGATAATAATCTTTGGTGCGGCAAGCATCACCGTTGGCTCGTCTCTCCGCAATTGCTTGTTCCTGCGCCCATAGTTTCTTAGGCTCTTTGTCTCTTGGCCGCCTTAGGCGGAGTTGCTCATCGTCCCTCGTTCTGGAGAATTTAGTTCCTTAACTAAATTCCTGGTTCGAGGGATTTTTATTTTAGCCAAAAGAAAGTGAAGCGGCCTGATCATTTTTTCATCATTACTCTTTAATAAATTTTGGATTTTAACTGTTACAGCTTCTGCGTGTCCAACTTATAGCCTCGGCCATGGAAAGTATGGATCAGATCCTTGCCGCCGGCTCGCAGTTTCTTGCGCAGGCTGGCGATATGGGTTTCTAGAGAATTGGAAAAGGGATCGGAATTGAGATCCCAAGCGTGTTCTAGGATCATACCCCGGGTCAGGACGCGGCCACGTTCGCGCATCAAGTATTCTAGGAGCATGAATTCCTTGCGCGTCAGATAGATTTCCTGGCCGCCGCGCTTAACCGTCTGTTGATTGAGATCCAGACTCAGGTTATCGACTTTCAAGATCTGGCTGGGAAGAGCGGGCGGGCGGCGTAGAAGCGCCCGGATCCGCAGTTTTAATTCTTGGAAAAGGAAGGGCTTGGTCAGATAATCATCGGCGCCTAAAGCGTAAAGCGTTTTCTTGATTTCCAATTCTGACCTGACGGTCAGGATGATTATCGGCAGGTGCGGCTTATCGCGACGGATCGCTTCCAAGACCTGGCGGCCGTTAAGTTTGGGCAAGACATAATCCAGGATGACTAAGTCGTAATCATTGCTCCGGCTCAGGAAGAGGCCGCGTTCGCCGTCGGCGGCCACATCGACGGCGAACATCTCCGCCTCTAGGCCGGTCCGGAGAAAATCGCGGATTTCGGCTTCGTCTTCGATTATTAAGATTCTCATAGGATTTTAGCGGTTTGATAAAAGAGCCGCTTTATTTTTTTATAGTTTAGATCTTGCTTATAGCTCAATTATAAAATTCCGGCTTAAATTTTTTTTAAACTATTTCTAAAAGTTAATAATTTGCTTAATTTTACGGCCTATTGTAAGATAAAGGCAGTTAGATTTAGAATGAATTTAACTAAGCTTAGAATAAATATGTCCAAAACCATTATCTCCAACCAAGAACCTAAAGGCACCCGGGATTGGTTTCCCGAGGAGTTTTTAATTAGAAAATACATTTTTGATACTTGGCGCCGCGTCTGCCTGCGTTATGGCCTTGAAGAGTATCTGACTCCCTTAGTCGAGAGTGCCGAAGTTTATCGGGCTAAATCCGGCGAGGATATCGGTGGCAAAGAACTGGTGACTTTCACTGATCTGGGCGGCCGCGAACTTTCCATCCGGCCGGAAATGACGCCGTCAGTCACGCGCATGGTCTCCAAGATCTATGCCGCCGCTCCTAAGCCTTTGAAATATTTTTCGATTGCTAATTTCATGCGCAATGAAAAACCGCAACGCGGCCGCAACCGGGAATTCTGGCAGCTCAATTGCGATATTTTCGGCAGCACTTCTTTGAACGCTGATTTGGAAATCTTGCAGCTTGCCTTGGATCTGATGTTGGAATTCAATCCGCCGGTCGCTTCTTTTTCCTTGAACTTGAATAACCGTCGTTTGATAGATGAGGCCTTGGCTTTAGCTCTCAAGGATGTCAAGGACGAAACCCGGCTCGAAGTCGTCCGGACTCTGGATAAGTTTAATAAGTTAAGCGCGGCTGATTTTCGAGCCCGTTTGGAAGAAGCCGGCTTGGGAGCGGAAGCAATTAGCAATCTAGAAAAATTTATCAATAGCCAGAGCCTAGCAGACTTGGCTGATAAATTGCCCAGCCTGAAAAGCACGGCTGCTTTTTCAGAGATCGAACAAGTGCTTCAGGATTTGGGTGCTTTGGGTTATGAGGCTTATGTTAAATTTAATCCGGCGGTTATCCGCGGCTTTGATTACTATGACGGCCTGATCTTCGAAGTTTTTGATAATAATCCTGAAAATAATCGGGCGCTCTTTGGCGGCGGCCGTTATAACGGTTTGGCCGAGATTTTCGGGAGCGTCAGTTTCCCGGCCGTCGGCTTTGCTCCGGGCGATGAGACAATGAAGCTGTTCTTAGAAAGTTGGAATTTAGTTAAAAATATTAAAGAATTGGCGCCGGCTCGAAGCTATTTGCCGCTCTTAGACGAAGGCTTGACCGAATCGACTCGGATCTTGGCCAAGAAGCTAAGGGCTCAGGGCCAGAATATCGTCCTCGGCCTGGAGGCACAGAAGATCGGCAAAGCCTTGGATTATGCTAATAAGAGCGGAGTGGACCGAGTCATTATTTTTGGCAGTGAGGAAAAAGCTAAGGGCGTATATAAGATCAAGGATATGGAGAGCGGCCAGGAGGAGATAAAAGAATTAGCTTAATCAATATGGTGGTCGGGATCGATATCCGGGTCCTCATGGATAAGCAATATAGCGGCGTTTCTCAGTACGCGGTCAATCTTTTGGCCGCGCTTTTTGATTTAGACCAGACGACTGAATACCGCTTATTTTATAATTCCTGGCGGCCGCTCGATCGCGATCTGCCTTTCAAAGCCGATTCCCGGATCAAGATAATCCGAACCGCTTGGCCCAACAAGATCTTCAATTATTTCGGCCAGCGTTTGTTCCATTATCCCAAGCTTGATCGCTTAGTTGGTGCTTGCGACGTCTTCTTTTCGCCCCATCTTAATTTCAGCTCTTTGTCGGCCAAGACTAAATCAGTCCTGACTATCCATGATTTGTCCTTTTTGCGCTATCCAGAATTTTTTTCCGGCCGGAAAAATTTCTGGCATAAGGCTTTGGCGATCCGGCCTCTGGTCGAACGGGCTGATAAGATCGTGGCCGTTTCGGAAAATACCCGCCAGGATTTGATGACGCTTTTTAATCTGCCCCCAGAAAAAGTCATTACGATCCTGTCTGGTTTGAATGAGTTGCCGCGACCGGAAGCTTTAGAAACCGAAGCTTGGCTCAAGGCCAAAGACCTAGTGCCGGGTTATATCCTTTATCTAGGCAACTTAGAGCCGCGCAAGAATATTGTCGGCTTGATGAAGGCTTATGAAGATTTGCGCCGAACTCATCCGGAGCGGATGGAGAAATTAGTTTTAGCCGGGGCAACCGCTTGGAAAACTAAAGACATTGAGCGCGCCCGGCGAGCGTCGTCTTATAAGGATGATATCCGCTTCTTGGGTTATGTCAGTCCTCAAGAAAAAGCGATCCTTTATGCTCGGGCGGGAGTTTTTGCTTACCCTTCATTTTATGAAGGCTTCGGCTTTCCGCCGCTCGAAGCCATGAGTTTTGGCTTGCCGGTCATCACCTCTAATATCTCCAGCCTGCCCGAAGTTGGCGGTGATGCCGTTTTAGGTGTCGATCCTTATGATCTGCCGGCTTTGAGCCAGGCCTTGGATTCGCTTCTCTCTGATGAGCAATTAAAAAGGGAACTGGGTTCCCGAGGTTTAGAGCGGAGCCGGCAATTCGCTTGGCCGACGAGCGCGCAAAAATATTTAGAATTATTCAAGTCTTTGGCTTAGCTTTTTTGGCGCCGATATCTTTCAGCGGGGCGAAGCTGAAGCGATGGATCGGGCAGGGGCCATGTTGGGCGATTTTATCCAGATGGAGTTTGGTGCCGTAGCCTTTATGTTTCTCGAATTCATAGGCCGGGTATTCTTTGGCTAATTCCGACATCAGATAATCGCGGCTGACCTTGGCGATGATCGAAGCCGCGGCTACGCAAAAGACTGAAGCGTCGCCCTTGATGATCGCGGTTTGCGGGGTGGCGATTCCCGGGATCTTGAAGGGGCCGTCAAGCAAGATATAATCCGGCGTAAGCTGGATTTTTTTTAAAGCCTTGCGCATGGCCGAAAAGCTGGCCTGGAGGATATTGATCCGGTCGATTATCAGATTGTCGACGACGCCGATCTCGACTGCCCGGACTTTATCCTTGATCACGGCAAACAGCTTTTCCCGCTGTTTCGGGCGGAGTTTTTTGGAATCAGTGACTAGTTCCAGGTCCGGATGATCAATTTTAAAATCGCGATCAATGATCACGCAGGCGGCCACGACCGGCCCGGCCAAAGGGCCGCGGCCAGCCTCGTCTAAACCGGCGATCAGGTTGTAGCCGAGGTCGAAGTATTTTTTCTCCGTGCTTAGATCCAACATGGTTTTATTATAGCATTCTTATCCAGGCAGGGAATACGCGCGCTTTTCTTTACAAGCGATTTTTTTTATGGCAAGCTAAGAACATCCAATCGGCCCGGATGGTGAAATTGGTAGACACGCAGCGTTCAGGGCGCTGTGGGGGCAACTCCATGAGGGTTCGAGTCCCTCTCCGGGCACCAGTAATCGGCTATTTCGGCCGGTTTTTTTTACTCTCAAATTTATTGACCGAAGTCCGGCCATATATTAAGATAAAGGCTTGGATAGTTCTTTAAAACTTTTAATCAAATTCTGAAAACAATGAAAATCAGCCGAATACTCCTCTGGAATTGTTTGTGGGGCCTATTTTATTTTGGCACCAACAACCTGGCTTTGTTCCCGGCCTATGAGTTGCCATTCTTGCCGGGAGAAGAAGGTCTCGGATTCAATGAGTGGTGGATGTTCCCTTATTTATCCTGGTTCGCTTATAATATCATTTTCTGTTTGTCAATTCGATCTGGCGCCAAGGATTTCGTCCGGCTTATGACCGTTTTTGTGGTCATCCATGCCTTAATCTTTGTCTTTTTTCCAATCGAATTGCCACGAACCTATGACCCGGAACGGCTTAGCCGTTTCAGCCGTCTCGTCCTTAGCGGCGACCAACCGCGAAATTGCTGTCCTAGTCTGCACGTATCCTTCGTGGTCCTAACCCTGCTCTTAGCCCCTTACTTAGGAATAAGCCGACGTCTGATTATCATCTTTTCGCTTTGGGGAAGCTTGATAATTGTTTCTGTCCTTTTTGTCAGACAGCATTACTTCCTGGACATCCTGGCCTCGATCGCTTTGAGCAGTCTAGGCATCTATTTTTTCTTACTCGGAAAACTAAAATTATCAACCTCTAATAAAGCAGACAATGAATGAAAATGAAAAAGATTTAGAAACGATGCGAGCGGTGAATCTGGCCACCCAAATTTACGACGGTCTGAAACGCGAAGGCAGTGGTCTGCCTTACATCACCCACTCCTTCGGCGTCTTCCTGATCGTCCGACAGTATACGTCGGACGTGAATGTCCAGGTCGCCGGCTTATTCCACGATTTTTTCAAGAAGCGGATCCCGAAGAAGGGTTCGACCAGTGGAGAAATCTATACTTACGACGATCTGACTCATTTGGTTGGCATCCCAGCGGCTCGCTTAGTCGATGAGATTAGTCATTATCGCGATGCTGGCCTTCAAGCGCCTGGCGATTGGCGCCAGGCTAAATATCAGGCCTTAGCCGAATTTTCCCAGCTCAGCCCGGGTGCAAAGATCATCTTCGTCGCCAATCAGATCCATAACTTGTTCTCTTTGGTCGAGGATTACAAGAGCCATAAGACCAAGGTTTGGGAGATTTTTGAGGCCTCAGAGGAAATGATGGCCGTCTATTATGCCGATATCATGCAGACTGTTATCGGCGGTTTTCGCCATCCCATGATCGAGGCCTATTATCACGTTTTCCGTGAGGCCTGTCAGCTTTTCGGCTGGAATTTGATTTACGATAAAGGGACCAAAGGTCTGGTTTGGGCCAAAACCTTGGCCGACAATTAAGGTCATTTTTCTTAAAGAGAGTTTCTGGCTTCAGGAGCTCTTTTTTAAAGTTAGATCCGATCCAAGATTTGACGCTAATTTTAATTTAGATTATTGTTTTAGCATAAGGTCGTTTAGCTCAGTTGGTTAGAGCGCGGCGTTCACATCGCCGAGGTCAGTGGTTCGAGCCCACTAACGACCACTTTAAAAAACGCTGGTTTAACCAACGTTTTTTGTCAATAGTGGCTATTTGGCCTAAATATGTTAAGATAAAAACGCCTAGCAAATGTCTATTTTTGTCTCGGAAAAAGCTTTTTTGATTTTTGATATGAAGATTAAAAAGATTAATTTCAAGCTAAGCGAGGCCGATAAACTCAAAGCCTTGAAAAAGGCGCAGCGTGAAGTCGCTTTAAAAAACGAAAGCTTAAATCTGATTGAGAAAATCCAGCCTAGCGGCAAGGATTATAAGCGTCGCTTCAAGCATAAGAGGGATTGGACGACTGAAGAGTAATGTTTATTTTATGTTGAAGAATCATAAATTCGCTTTGATAATTTTTGGAGTCATTCTGGTCACGGCTCTGGTACTCCGGATTTTGAGTACAGAAGACGATTGGCTTTGCCAAGATGGTCGCTGGGTCAGGCATGGTAATCCGCGCTCGTCCCAACCGACCTCGACTTGCCCAGGCGCAACTGCCAACCTGGAAACAACTTTTAGTCCACCGAACTCCAGTTCCGAAACGACCACGCCTCCGGAAACTGTTATCAGTCCCGCGACAAGTACCAGCTCCGATTCCGCGGCTAGTTCAACGCCACCGGCCACTTTGCCGGAGAGTGAAACTGAGCTGCAGATCGTCAAACCTCAGCCGGACGGCCTGGTCAGGAGTCCTTATGAAGTTAGTGGCTTGGCTCCGGGCAATTGGTTCTTCGAAGCGACTTTGCCGGTGAAATTATATGATAATCAGGGCCAGGAGATCGTGAGCGTCCCCGCTCCCGCCTTGAGCGATTGGATGACCACGGCCCTGGTGCCGTTTACGGCCGATCTTACCTTCAAGACCAAGGCGACGAGCGGTTATCTGGTAATCAGGAAAGATAACCCCAGCGGCTTGCCGGCTAATGACGCTGAATACCGGATTCCGGTCCGTTTCCATTAAATATTTTTAAGCATATGCCTATTGAATATCTGCCTGGCTTAAAGCCGGGCGACAAGATTGATTTATCCCAATTCGATAACAAGAAGAAGTCGGAATCTCGGCCGGAGTATTATTTGTATCCGATTCAGGAAGCTTTGCGAGAGCTGGCTCAGCGATCGGAGTATCGCGGCTTGGTTAATGATGCCGGCCAGATTATCATGTCCGGACCAGAGGCGGAATTCGATAATCAGAATATCAAGCTTAATGAAGAAGCTTGGGCTAAGGAGGAAGGCCAGACTTGGGAGGAGTGGACCATAAGAAAAGAGAGTGATCCGGCCAGCTTGGCCGAGAAGGGAATCACTTTACTCTTCGATCGGATTTTACGAGGAAAGTTTGCGGTTTTGCGCGCTTCGGACTATGACGATTATGAGAATGGCGCTGATAATATCATTATTGACCGGGAGACCGGCGCGGTGATCTGTGGTATCGATGACGTCTTTGGCGATGAGAGCGATGATGGCGGCAAAAGAAAGGCGGGTAAGGTGGACAAGATCAAGCGCAAGATGGCTAAGGGCGGTGCCCGGATAAAATATGGCGCGACCATTAAAAACGACCAGCTGGTGCCGCAAGAACTCGAAAATGTCCCCTTATTTTATTTTTCTTTGAGTAAGAAAGAACTGAGCGATCTCTTGCATTCGATTTCCGAATATAACAAGCCGACGGAAATCGAAAATCAGATTTATCAGAAATTGGTCGGCTCTTTAAGCGAGCAATATGGTCACTTCGCGGCCGATAAGAGCCTGGATAAACGGCTGAGGGCTAATCTGAACGATTTCGCGCCCTCTCTGGCCAAGATGAAAGCCGAGATCGAAGAAGCTTAGTTGATTTTAGAGGGTTATAATTTTTTTATATGAAAATTCTCGTGGTTTATTATTCCCGGACCGGGCTGACTAAGAAGCTAGCTTTAAGCCTGGCCGAAAAGATCGGTGCCGCCACCGAGGCGATTATCGACCAAGACCGGCGTGCCGGCGTCTTGGGCTATATCCGGAGCGGCCGAGAAGCAGTCAGTAAGAAATTGGCGGCGATCGAAGCGATCCAACAGGATCCGGCGGCTTATGACCTAGTCATCATTGGAACGCCGCTTTGGGCCGGCACAATGTCATCTCCGGTGCGGGCTTATCTGGCGGCCTATAAGGACAAGTTGAAACGGGTCGCCTTCTTTATCACCCAAGGCGGTTCCGGCCAGGAAAAAGTTTTTAAGATCTTGTCAGATTTCGTCGGCCAAGATTCTCTGGCTAATTTAGCGGTCCTCAGCCGCGAGGTCGTCCGGGGCGATTATCAGGACAAGATCAGCGCTTTTATTTCCCAATATGAAAAAAATCTATCTCTATAATACTTTGGGCCGGCAGAAAGAAGAATTCAGGTCTTTGAAGAAAGGCCAGGTCTCTTTTTATTATTGCGGCCCGACGGTTTATTGGACTCAGCATATCGGCAATCTGCGGGGAGCGGTTTGTGCTGATTTGATCAACCGCAGTTTTACCTATTTCGCCTATAAAGTGAAAATGGTCCGCAATTATACTGATGTCGGCCATCTAGTTTCCGATGAGGATGAAGGGTCGGACAAGATGGAGCAGGGTGCGGCCCGCGAAGGCCTGAGTCCGCAAGCGATCGCGGATAAGTATATCAAGATCTATGAAGCTGATACGGCCGCTTTGAATATTTGGTTTCCGACTTACGCTCCGCGCGCGACTGCTTATATCAAAGAAGACATCGCTTTGGTCAAAACTCTTTTAGACAAAGATTGGGCCTACTCGACTGAATTGGCAATCTATTTTTCCGTGGCTAAGTTTCCGGATTATAATCGCCTGTCCGGCCAGGATTTAGATCAGAACCGGGAGCAGGCCGGCCGAGGAGAAGCCAGCGATCCGAAGAAAAAAAATCCGGCGGATTTCGCTTTGTGGTTCTTTAAAGCCGGCGTCCATAAGAAAGCTTTGCAATTCTGGGCCTCGCCTTTCTACTCGCCACTTGTCAAAGACGGTGAAGGTTTTCCGGGCTGGCATATCGAGTGTTCGGCTATGGCCAAGAAACTGTTGGGCGAAACGATCGATGTCCATATGGGCGGGATCGAACATATTTCCGTTCATCATACGAACGAGATCGCCCAGAGCGAAGCCGCTAGTGACGTTAAATTCGTCGATTATTGGCTTCATAACGCCCATCTCTTGGTCGATAATCAAAAGATGGCCAAATCAGCTGGCACTAGTTATAGCTTGGCTGAAGTCGAGGAGAGAGGTTTCAGTCCTTTGGCGTTGCGCTATTTTTTCTTGCAGGCTCATTACCGTTCCAATCAGAATTTTACCTGGGAGGCAATCAAGGCGGCCGCGACCGGTTTGGAAAATATTTATAAACGGGTCAGGGAATTAGGATCGAAGGCTGGCCGACCGGACAAAGCTTTCCAGGCGCGTTTCTGGGAGCTGCTCGCCAATGATTTTAATGTGCCCGCAACCCTAGCTTTAATTAGTGAGGTTTTAAAAGCGGATTTGGAAGATAAGATCAAGCTCGGAACCCTGTTCGATTTTGACCGGGTCTGGGGCCTGAAATTAAAAGAGACTGCTCAAAAGAAGATTATTGAGGCACCGATCCCTTCGGCCGTGCAAAATCTGTTTAATGATCGAGAAGCGGCTCGCCAGGCCAAGGATTTTGCCCGAGCTGATAAATTGCGCCAAGCGATCGAGGCTCAAGGCTATAAGATCGAGGATGGACCGGAGGGTAGCCGTCTTAGCCCTAAATAATGCCTAAGAATTTTTGGACCAAATTAGATAAGCCGATCTTGGCTCTAGCGCCTCTGGCTGGTTTTACTGACCGAGCCTTCCGGGAGCTGTGCCGGGAATTCGGCGCCCAAGTGACTTATAGCGAGATGGTTAGCGCCACCGCTTTGTTTTATAATTCCCAGGAAAGCCTGGAGCTGATGGCTTTTGATCGGCAGAAAGAAAAGGATTTCGTGGTCCAGCTATTCGGATCCGAGCCTGAACATTTTGCGGTTGCCGCTCGGATCATCGAGAAAAAGATCAAGCCAGCCGGAATCGACCTGAATTGCGGCTGTCCGGTAAAAAAGGTCTTGAACCAGGGTGCCGGCGCCGCCTTGATGAAAGATTTGAAGCGGACCAGAGAAATTATTAAAGTTTTGTCAGCCAATACTGATCGGCCGATCTCTTTGAAGATCCGGGCCGGGAACGGCCGGACAGATGCTTTGAAATTTTTGGAGGCTCTATCTGATCTGGATATCAAGGCCGTCATGATCCACGGCCGGACTCTGGCCGGCGCTTTCAGCGGCCCGATCGGTTTTGAGCTTATTAAGCAGGCCCGAAATTATTTTCCAGGAATCATCTTAGCGAACGGCGGTCTAGATTCGCCGGCTGCAATCCAGGAAATGCTGGCCAAGACCGGAGCAGACGGCGTCGGCCTGGCTCGAGGCGCGCTGGGTAATCCTTGGATATTCAAAGGTCAGGAGCGGCCAGAAACGGCTAAGATCTATAAGTTGATGCTCCGGCATGCTCGCGTCGCCCTCGGTTTCAAGGGGTCGAGCGCTTTGATTGAATTAAGAAAGCATCTGGTCTATTATGTTAACGGTCTTCCCGGAGCTAGTCGCCTACGCGCGGCCTTAGTCCGGATTGAGACCTGGGATGATTTAAAACAGATTTTAAGATAAATTTATGATCCTATATCTTGACACCAGTGGTAAAGACAAAATAATACTCCAGCTTAAGACCGCTATCGGTCCGACTGGAAAGATCTTATCCCGTCAGACGATCCCGGTTTTTAGGACGCAGGCCGAAAAATTATTGCCCGGCCTGCAGGCTTTTTTAAAGAAGAACCAGCTAGCCCTAAAAAATTTGAAAGGGATCGAAACCGTAACGCAGGGTAGCAGTTTTACCGCTCTTCGGATCGGGATCGCCACTGCTAACGCCTTGGCTTATGCTTTAAATATTCCGATCTTTAGTGTTGATGCCCCGGAAGCTTTAAAGAAAAAAGGCCGGCTCCGTTTGCTCAGCCCGCAATACGATCGCGAGCCCCAGATCGGCCAGAAAAAATGAAGCTGTTGATAACTTTTTAAAAAATTTCTCTAGTTTCTAAAAAAGAAAGAGGCACTTGTTGATAAGTGTCTCTTTTTTTCATAAAACTTCGATTTTATAAGGTTTTTTTGAGTTGCCAGGCGGGGCTCGGTGGTGTATAATTATAGTTGTAAGGTGAAAAGTGGGGAAAAGAGGTGAATTCAAGGAGGACTCATCTCTTTAAATGTTAAGATTAACGCCCCTAAACAATATGTTCATCGGCGAATATAAACACAATCTAGACGATAAAGGCCGTCTGGCGATTCCGGCTAAATTCCGGAACATTCTCAAGAAGGGCGCGGTCGTGACCAAGGGTTTGGATAACTGTTTGTTTTTGTATTCCAAAGAGCAGTTCGAGAAAATCGCTCAGAAATTTGCCGCTCTGCCCTTAAGCCAGGCCAAGGCCCGAGCCTTCAGTCGCCATATGCTCGCCGGTGCTATGGATGTCGAGTTCGATAATCAGGGCCGGGTTACTTTGCCTGAATATTTGCGTCAGTTCTCCGGCCTGAAGAAGAATATCATCATTGCCGGTTTGTATAATCATTTAGAAATCTGGTCGGAAGGCGCCTGGTCGAAATATAAAGCGGAAGCGGAAAAGAATAGCAACGCGATTGCCGAAGAACTGGTAGATTTAGGTGTTTAATATGATCGAACACGTTCCAGTGATGCTTCCCGAAGTCCTGGATTATCTGGCAGCCAAGGCAGGCGATCGGATCTTTGACGGCACTTTAGGCGCCGCTGGCTATACTCTAGCCTTAGCGGCTCGAGTCGGTTCCCAGGGGCAAATAACCGCTACTGATCGGGATCCGGCGGCTATCCAGAATGCCAAACGATTAGTCGAAGAATCCGATTTAAAAAATGTCCAATTGATTCAAGATAACTTTAAAAACATTAAGACGATTGTGGCCGAAATGCTCCCAGCTGGTACCCTCTTTGAGGGTATCGTCGTTGATCTCGGCTTGTCCTCGGCCCAATTGGCTGATAACGAGCGCGGCTTTTCCTTCCAAGGCGAACGGCCGCTCGAGATGGCCTTCGGTCCGGATGGACTTGAGACCAGCGAGATCATCGCTCGTTATCCCTTAGCTGATCTGACTAGGATATTCCGCGATTACGGGGAAGAACGCTTCGCTTATCAGATCGCCAAAGCAATCGTAGAAAAAAGAAAACGCCAGCCCTTAAAAACCACTAAAGATCTGGTTGAAACGATCTTAAGCGCTTTACCGGCCCGTTTCCGGGCCAGTCGCCTTAATCCGGCTACTAAAGTTTTTCAGGCGTTAAGGATGGAAAGCAACCAAGAGTTAAGTGCTTTGCAAGGATTTTTGCCGGCCGCTCTAGAATGTTTGGCTCCGGCCGGTCGCCTAGTCGTGGTTTCCTTCCATAGCGGCGAAGATCGGATCGTCAAGAATTTTTTCCGCGACCATGGTCGGACTGACCTTTCGGTTTTAACCAAAAAGCCGATCGGTCCGACCTTAGCCGAAATTACTGCTAACCCTCGGGCCCGAAGCGCTAAATTGCGGGCCGCCCAAAAAAGATAATTTTTAAATTATATAATCCCTTAAGCCATCGCCCTATGACTGATTTTAAAAATAAACGGCAAAACGCGCCTCGGCATTCGGCTCGCCGCTTGAATCTGAGATTTTTGAATCTCGGCTTGTTGGCCTTAGTCCTAGTCCTGGGAGTCGCTTATGTCGTCTGTATCAACGATCTGACCGTCAAGGGCTTCGCCTTGGAGCGCTTGAAATCCCAAGCCAATTCCTTAGCCAATGAGAACCAGGAACTTCAGACCAAGATCATGGCCGTCCAGTCCTACAACAACCTGGTCGATAAGGTCAAAGATCTGAATATGGTGGCGGTCGGCGAGGTCGATTACCTGACAGTTAATCGGAGCATGGTGGCTAAAAAATAATTATGTGGCGGGAGAGGCATAAAAATCAATCAAGCCCCAGATCCCCTAAGAATAATCGTCTGCATTTAGTAGTTGCGATTATTTTTTTATTATGCACAGCCCTGATCTATAAGCTCTTCAATCTCCAGATCAAGCAATGCGATTGGTATACGGCCCTAGCTTCCTCGCAACACGAGATCTATAGCCGCTTAAAACCGGATCGCGGCCAGATCTTAGCGGCTAATAATGCTAATGATAATGACCAGGACCTTTTTCCCCT
>Ga0265297_10004622_pt1 | contig 22150 bp, 22 predicted proteins | sample Munlanlwell13791_FD_192502 | JGI IMG/M metagenome (GOLD analysis project Ga0265297, IMG submission 192502) | Leachate microbial communities from a municipal landfill in Southern Ontario, Canada - Leachate well 137-91 | ecosystem: Engineered > Solid waste > Landfill > Unclassified | place... | reverse complement strand
AAACTTTACGCGGATACAAAGTGTTGATTGAAGAGGCTCATCACATTCACAAAAAAGATGCTCCTTCGGGAACTGCAAAGCGCATTGCGCAGATAATAAACGAAGAGGGGCTCAGTTGTCAGGCTGAAGACATAAGAGCCATACGTGAAGGCGAAATCGTGGGAGATCACAGAATAATTCTTGAGAGCGAAGTAGACAGGATTGAATTGTTTCATCATGCGAAAACCCGCGATATATTTGTCAAGGGCGCGCTTATTGCCGCAAAATGGGTTATTGATAAAGGGCCCGGGTTATATTCAATGGATGACGTTTTATCGGAAATAAATAAATAAACAGATGAAAAATTTTGAATTCTCAAAAAGGCTTACTTCGTTGCCACCGTATTTATTCGCGGAAATCGACCGGCAAAAAAAAGATTTACGCGATAAAGGAATAAAATTTATTGATTTAAGCATAGGGGATCCGGACATTTCTGCCCCAGCTGCTGTTATAGATAATTTATATCAGGCAGCCAAGAATAAAGAAAACCAAAAATACGCGTTGGACCAGGGAAAGCAAGCGCTTCGAGCCAGCATAAGCCGCTGGTTTTTAAAACGATTCGCAGTCACCTTAGATGAAAATAAGGAGATATTGCCTTTAATTGGGTCAAAAGAAGGGCTTGTGCATTTTCCTTTAGCTTTTGTTAATAATGGCGACTACGTGCTTATCCCAAGTCCCGGGTATCCAGGATACCGCGGAGCTGCAGTTTTTTCCGGCGCAAAAATATATGAGATGCCGCTTTTGGAAAAAAACAATTTTTTGCCTGATTTAGACAAAATACCCGAAAGTGTCAGGAATAAGGCTAAAATCATTTATGTGAATTATCCGAATAACCCGACCAGCGTTGCCGCGCCGCTTGAATTTCTTAAAAAGCTGGTTGCTTTTTGCGCTAAATACGGGATTATCCTTGCGTACGATAATGCTTATTCTGAAATTTATTTTGAAGAAAAGCCTCACAGTATTCTTGAGGTTCCTGGCGCGCGCGAAATTGCCATAGAATTCCATTCATTTTCCAAGACCTTTTGTATGACCGGTTTTAGAGTTGGCTGGGCTGCTGGCTGCGAAAATTTGATAAAAGGCCTTTTGAAAGTAAAAACCAATATTGATTCCGGAATTTTTGGAGCGATACAGGATGCTGCAGGTTTTGCTTTAGAGAAGGAAACAGCATACATGGAAGATATGAGAAAAATATTTAAAGAAAGAAGGGATTTTTTTGTGCAAAATATAAGGGGTAAAATTTTCAAAAATGTTCACGCTGACGCTACATTTTACGTTTGGGTAAAATTGCCACGCAAATTTAAATCGTCTATTGAGTTCTCAAAATATCTTATCCAGGAAAAACGGATAGTAGCCACTCCTGGCGTAGGTTTCGGAAAATACGGCGAAGGTTTTATGCGGTTTGCTTTGACGCGTGATAAGCAGGTTCTCAAAGAAGCAATTGACTTGTTGTAATACCTAATATAGATGTATGTTTATATCGGTATCGGTTCAAATTTAGGGGATCGGCTGGCTAATATAAATAGCGCGATAGAAGAACTGAAAAATAATCCCGCTATCAGAATAGAGAAAATTTCTTCAATTATTGAGACCGCGCCGGTAGGTGGGCCTTCCCAGGGAAACTACCTAAACGGTGTTATCAAAATAAAAACCGAAATCTCTGCTAAAAAGCTTCTATGTACTTTGCAAAATATAGAGAAAAAATTAGGAAGAATGCGGGCAATAAAGGACGGCCCGCGTACAATAGATTTAGATATACTTTTATATGGTGATAAAATAATAGATGAACCTGGTTTACAGGTGCCGCATCCAAAAATGTTTGAGCGTGAGTTTGTAATGAATCCGCTTCTTGAGATAGAACCCGATATTTTGAAACAAATTAAAAAATAAGGTTGCGTTAACCGGTTACGCATCTCGTATCGGTTGCGTTACTCGTTGATCGTTTTTTGAGACGTAACCGATAAACGGTAAACGAAACAAGCCGCGCAAACGCAACCGTAAAACGTAGCCATAAGCCTATGTTAATAGCAAAAACTATCAAACAAGCAAAAAAAGCAATCAGCGAAGCAAAACTAAAGAATAGAACCATTGGTTTTGTGCCGACAATGGGCGCTTTACATTATGGCCATCTTTCTCTGGTAAGAGCAGCAAGAAAGAGCTGCGATTTTGTTGCTGTAAGCATTTTTGTTAACCCGGCACAATTTGGGCCGAAGGAAGATTTTAGAAAATATCCAAGGGCGTTTATCCGGGATGAACGGCTATTACAAAAGGAGAAGGTTGATTTAATTTTTTATCCTTCTGTTGCCGAAATGTACCCAAAAGATTTTTCTACCTATGTTGAAGAAATATATTTAAGTAAGCCGCTTTGTGGGTTAATACGCCCGGGCCATTTCAGGGGAGTTTGTACGGTTGTGGCAAAGTTATTTAATATAATAGAGCCGGACACCGCCTATTTTGGCCAGAAAGATTATCAGCAGGCGTGTATTATAAAGCGTATGGTAAAAGATTTAAATTTCCCCGTCACTGTAAAAGTGGTTTCTACGGTGCGCGAGAAAGACGGTTTGGCAATGAGCTCGAGGAATGCATATTTGAATTGTCAGGAGAGAAAGGATGCTTTGGTTTTATTTGAATCAATAGAGCTTGCAAAGAAACTTGTAAGAGGCGGCGGAAAAAACCCAAAGAAAATAATCGCTAAGATGCGCAAGCTTATACTTTCCAAAAAAAGCGCCAAGATAGACTATATCGAAATAGTTGATGCGCAAAGCCTGCAGAAAGTTGACAAAATGCAAAAAAATGTGTTAATCGCTATTGCTGTATATATCGGTAAAACAAGATTGATTGACAACGTAATCGTGCATCTTAAAGGGAGTTAAAACCAAGGAGGTTTTATGCAGAGGAATAAGAATAAAACAAAAATAGGAATAGTTGGTTGCGGCGCGATAGGAGAAGGTGTTGCAACTTTTATAGATAAGCAATTGCGCGGTAAAGCGGTGTTATGCGCTATTGCCGATAAAGACAGCGAAAAGGCCGAATTTCTGATTGAAAAGCTTTCGGTTGTTCCAAGACTAAGCAGTATTCATGAATTGGTTAAATCTGTAGACCTGGTAATTGAAGCGGCATCAGTTGAAGCAGCCGGTATTGTGCTTAACGAAGCTATAAAATTTAAAAAAGATGTTGTAATCTTAAGCGTAGGTGCATTTATCAATGATAAAACCATAATAAAAAGATGCGAAGAGCAGGGGATTAATATTTATGTCCCGTCTGGCGCGATATGCGGGGTAGACGGCTTAGGTTCATTAAGCCTTGGAGAGATAAAGAAGATTTCCCTCACAACCTCAAAACCGCCCCGTGGGCTTCAGGGGGTTGATTATCTAAAAAAGAACAATATAAACCTCGATAATCTAAAAACGGCGAAAATTGTATTTAAAGGAAGAGTGAAAGAGGCGATAAAATATTTTCCGCAGAATATAAATGTTGCAGCAATTTTGCTTTTAGCCTCCTCATTTAAAGACGTGGAAGTTATGATAAAAGCTGATCCGCAAGTAAAACGCAATATACATCGTATAGAAATAGATACCGAAGAAGCCAAGATAAATATATCTGTTGAGAATGTTCCTTCTAAGGCAAACCCTAAAACAAGCACTCTGGCGATTCTTTCCACCCAGTATCTGCTGAAGAAGATTTTTTCTTCTTTTAAAATAGGTAGTTGATTGTATAATACACAGATTAGCGCAGATTTGAATGGATGAGCACAGATTTTTAAATCACAATATACAAACCACAAATCACAAACAATATACAATAAACAATTCCGAAATCACAAAGGGATTTAAAATTTTGGTCATTGTGATTTTGGAATTGTGATTTGTTTGTAATTTGTAAATTGTGGTTTGTAATTTTCAATAACATCTGCGATCATCTGTGATTTCCAATCTGTGATCATCTGTGTAATAATATATAAAAATGAATGACTATATCATAATAAAGGGTGCCAAAGAGCACAACTTAAAGAATATAGATTTAAAAATTCCAAAGAATAAGCTTGTCTGTATAACCGGTTTATCCGGCTCCGGTAAATCTTCTTTGGCGTTTGATACGATTTACGCCGAAGGCCAACGCCGCTACGTTGAAAGCCTTTCAAGCTACGCCCGTCAATTTTTAGAGCAATTGCATAAACCTGAGGTTGAACATATTGAAGGTTTATCTCCTGCTATTGCCATTGAGCAAAGAACCGCAGGAGGTTCGCCTCGCTCAATTGTTGCTACGCAAACAGAAGTGTATGATTACTTAAGGCTTCTTTTTGCGCGTATTGGTAAGCCTCATTGCTATAAATGCGGAAAACCAATCAGCAAGCAAACTTCCCAGGAAATCATCGAAAAAATATTAGCTGTACCTTCAGGTAACAAGATATACATTCTTTCGCCGGTAATTCGTGGCAAAAAAGGCGAGTATTCAGCTTTATTTAGCAGGCTTATCAAAGAAGGGTTTTCTCGTGTACGTATTGACGGTAGTATCTATGAGCTATCGGAAGAAATAAGATTAGCAAAATATAAAATTCATAATATAGAAATTGTTGTCGACAGGATACAGATTTCTTCTAATTATGCAAAAAGAATAGGCGATTCTGTAGAAACTGCTCTTAAACACTCAAATGGGTTGGTTATTGTGTATGATGAAACTCAGAATAAAGAATTTCTTTATAATTCGCAAATGAGTTGTTCAACCTGCGGTATTTCCATAGGTGAACTTGAACCAAGGATGTTCAGTTTTAATTCTCCTGACGGGGCTTGTCCTGCTTGTCGTGGTCTCGGGACTAAACCTGAATTTGATACTGATTTAATAATACCCGATAAGAAAAAAACCTTAGAAGAAGGAGCTATAGAAGTCTGGCATCATGGAAGCCGCGGTTACGTAATGTTTCATAAGGCTTTGCTTAGAGAGCTATCTCATGAAGCAAATTTTTCTATGAGTACTCCATTTAAAGATTTACCCAAAGAAACAAGGCGCCTTATTTTGTATGGAGCAGATGATGTGTATGTATGGGGAAAGCCTTATGAAGGGGTATTCAAACGGCTTGGAAGAATGTTCAGCAAGACCGAAAGCGCGTACATGAAAGAAGAGATAGCTAAATATATGTCAAAACTGCCTTGTCCGGAATGTAATGGGGCAAGAATCAGAAAAGAAAGCATAGCGGTGCGTGTAGGAGGAAAGTCTATTTGGGATATAGTTAAAATGAGCATAGGTGGCTGCCATGATTTTTTTGTCAGCCTTAAGCTAACTTCATACGAGGAAAAAATCGCATATTACATAATAAAAGAAATAAAAAAACGGTTTAGTTTTTGCATTGACGTGGGGCTTTCTTATCTTTCCCTGGACAGGCTAAGTTCGACACTTTCCGGAGGAGAAGCACAAAGGATAAGGCTCGCAACACAGGTCGGTTCTTCGCTTTCAGGCGTCATTTATATACTTGATGAACCAACCATAGGCCTGCATTCGCGCGACGATAAAAAACTTATCAATACTTTAAAAAACTTAAGAGTTTTAGGAAATACCGTTATTGTTGTTGAGCATGATGAGCAGATGATAGACGCAAGTGACTGGGTAATTGACCTTGGCCCCGGAGCAGGCATAAATGGCGGCAGCATTGTATATAATGGAGCAAAAAAGGATGTTTTTAAGGCCAACACTCTTACCGCAAAATATTTACGCGGCGAAGAAAGAATAGAAATTCCAAAACACAGAAGGCCTTATGCCGATAAGCCTTATTTACATATAAAAAAAGCAACCGAACATAATCTTAAAAATATCGACATAAAAATACCTCTTGAAGTTTTTGTTTGTGTAACCGGAGTGTCAGGTTCAGGAAAATCAACTTTGGTTGAGGATATATTGTATAAAGTATTGGCCAAAAATTTATACGATTCCAGAGAAAAACCAGGAGCGCATAAAAAAATAGAGGGGCTTAATTCTGTCGATAAAGTAATAATTGTTGACCAGTCTCCGATAGGCAGAACTCCGCGTTCAAACCCGGCAACCTATACCGGGGTATTTACTTACATACGGGATGTTTTTAGCCAGCTTCCAGAAGCAAAACAAAGAGGGTATAAACCATCAAGGTTTAGCTTTAATGTCACAGGAGGCAGGTGCGAGGCCTGCCAGGGGGATGGAACAAAGAAAATAGAAATGCATTTTTTACCTGATGTGTATGTTCCTTGCGAAGTATGCGAAGGAAAAAGATTTAATAAGCAAACGCTTGAGATAACTTTTAAAGGAAAAAGCATATACGACTGCCTCATGATGAGTGTTGGCCAGGCCTATGAGCTTTTCGAAAATTTTCCTCACATAAGGAATATTCTTAAAACAGTAGAGGATGTAGGATTGGGTTATATTACTTTGGGACAGGCTGCCACCACTCTTTCCGGCGGCGAAGCCCAAAGGATAAAGCTTGCCTCGCAGCTACGTAAAAAAGCAACAGGTAAAACTATCTATATACTGGATGAGCCCACAACAGGCCTGCACTTTGACGATACAAAGAAGCTTTTGTCTGTACTCCATCGGCTTGTAGATAAAAAAAATACTGTTTTAGTTATTGAGCATAACCTCGATGTTATCAAATGCGCCGACTACATAATAGATTTGGGGCCGGAAGGCGGAGAGGCGGGTGGCTATCTTGTTGCTTGCGGAGCACCTGAAGAAGTTATAAAATATAAGTCTTCGTATACGGGTATTTTTTTGAAAGAAAAATTAAAGCTATTGCAACCTAAAAAAATATGAAAATAGCAAAAAGGATTATCCTGATTTTTATCTTGATGCTTTCCTTAACCCAGGCAATTTTTGCTCTGGATAATGAAGAAGAAAAATTTTTCGTAGCGAGTAAGGCCTTCTCCGACGGGTTTTACGAAGCAAGCTTTTCGCTTTTTAAAAAATTTACAGAAGACTTTCCAGGCAGTAAGAATGTTTACAATGCTAAATTGTATATGGCAAAATGCCTTTATTATAAGGGTGATTATTCTGCCGCGCTGCCTATCCTAAATGACTTACTCTCAAAGCCTGACGCATCAGATGTTTATGATGAAGTCAACTATTTGCTTGCTCAGGTTTATTCAAGAGGGAAGAATTTTTCCAATTCGCTTATCTGCGCAAAAAAAATCATTTCTGATTATCCTCAATCAAAGTTTCTTTGGCAGGCTTACTATCTGGCAGGAGTGAATTCGCTTGAGCTGGGAGATGTGGCTGCAGCCCAGGATTATCTTGAGCAGGCAATCTCACAGAGTAAAGAAAATGATACTATCGATAATGCCTATTCCAGCCTTTTTGATTTCTATTTTCAAAAAAAGAACTACCCACGTATTATTTCCCTTGGAGAAAAATACGAAAAATTTTTGAAAGCTTATCCGAAAAGCAAAATTATTGCTACCACCTATTTTTATCTCGGAGAATCTTTTTATGACCGCAAGGATTTCGAGCGTGCCAGCCGATATTATCGTCGTGCCTTGGAGGCAAGCAGCGATGATTATCTTGATGATTTAATTTATCAGGGGCTCGTCTTTTCCTCAGTAGCTAGAGGGAACAATGAAGAAGCAAAGAGCAGTATTTCTGAAATAAAGGATGCGCAGGTTAAGCTTTTTTGCGAGGGCACTTTTTATTTTCGTACAGGCAACTATCAAAATGCTTTAGATGCTTTCGAGAAATTTTTGAGAGATTTTTCGCAAAGCAAGATGGTTTCGAATATTTACCTCGCAAAAGCTGATACGTTGTATGAAATGGGCAGAATCAATGATTCTTTGTCAGCATACAAGTATATTCTCGATAAGTTTAAAAATGCTCAATATTCAGATGTGCTCGATAAGGCACATTACGGGCTCGCGTGGTGCTATCTTAAAAAGGGAGAGTTCAAAAAGGCAATTGACGAATTTAAGAATACCTTAAAATATACGAATAACCAGGTTGTTATGGTAAGTTCGCAGATTCAAATAGCCGATGCCTATCAGGAGGCAGGTAATTTTAATCAGGCGCTGGATGTATATAATGAAATTCTCGCAAATAACCCAAATACGGTTTATACGGATTATATACAATTTCAGATAGGCATGGTTTTTTTGAAAAGTAAAAAATTAGAAGAATCTCTTGTCGCGTTACGAAATTTACAGAAAAATTTCCCATCTTCTAAGCTTATTCCTCAAGCGCAATATTATCTGGCAGTCGGCTACTTTAGCCAGGATAATTATCAGGAAACAAAATTGCTTCTGGAAGATTTTATGAAAAAGTTCCCGCAGGACGAGTTACTTGCGCGCGTTTATTACTTGTATGGAAAATGCTTTTTTAATGAAGGGAAATATCAAAAAGCAGCCGACACCTTTAAGGAAATGATAGATAAATTTAAGGATAGCCAAACGCAAGAGCTTGGATTTATAGATATAGGCAACTGTTATCTTAATTTATCGGAGTTTGATAAAGCAAGAAAAACATGGGAAGAGTTTCTGATTAAATTTAAATCCTCTCCATATGCAGCGTCTGTCGCGTTATATCTTGGCGGGTTATACGAAAAAGAGCAGAATTACGTTGAAGCAGAAAAATATTATAGGATGACACTTGATAATTACCAGGATTCTTCAATTGCCGCGGAAGCCATGTTTTCATTAGGGCATCTTGCCATGATGAAGGAAGATTATACAAAGGCAGAAGATTATTTTAGAAAAATAGCGCTTTCAGATGACCCGGTTTCCCTGAAAGCAAAAATTTATCTTGCAAAGATTTATGCGCGTAAAGGTTTAACTAAAGATGCGCTAGGCGTTTATGATGATTTGATAAGCGCTTCTCCCAGTATTTCAAAGGCAGCAATGCTGGAGAAGGCATTACTGCTTAAAGATACCAGGGAATACGAACCGGCAAGTAAGCTTTTTAAAAAGCTGATTGGTGAAGGGGTGGATTCTATGGAAGTGAGATTCTCTTTAGCCTTTTGTTTAGAAAAAATGGAAAAAAATAAGGAAGCCATAGAGGAATATTTTAAGGTAATTTATCTATTTTCTTCGGCAAAAGATTCTTCGGTTAAGGAATCGGATAGCGACTATGATGTTAAGGCGTATTTTAGAATTGCAAAAATTTATGAGAAAGAAAATAGAATAGAAGCTGCAAAAGAGCTTTATCAAAAGATAGCAGGTTTTAATACCGAAGAGTCAAAAATTGCCAAGGTGCGCCTGGAAGAACTAGGTAAGAGTAAGTAATAGAAGCGGATTACCGCGGATTAAAACGCGGATTGCCGAAAGCTGAGTTAGCGTGCGTAAATCCGCGTAAATATCCGCGGTAATCCGCTTCTACAAAAAAGGGGGACATAATGTGGCTGTGGATATCTAAGGGTGGCTTAATGATGGTGCCTATTATGCTCTGTTCAGTATTTACTTTAGCTATTATTGTTGAGCGTATTTTATTCTATTTTTCAAAGATTAAAGTAAATAGCCAGGATTTACTCAATCAAATAGTAGATCGTGTGCGTAAAAACAAAATTTCAGAGGCGGTTGATATGTGCGAAAAAAATCCGTATTATATGACAAACATATTAAAAGCAGGTTTGGTTTATTACGAAGATTCCAGAGAGGCCATAAAAGAGGCCATAGAAACTGCTTCGCTTTATGAGTTGCCTAAATTGGAGAAAAATTTAAGTTTCTTAAATATGTTGGCCAATATAACACCATTGCTTGGGCTTTTAGGCACGGCTATCGGTTTATTCAAAAGCTTCTATGCAATTTCACAAAAAGCAATTAGTGTTGGGATCGTTGCACAAGCTGATATAGCAATCGGTTTATGGCAGTCGTTAATTGTTACGGTAAGCGCTCTGGCAGTTGCGCTACTTGCGTCAATATTCTATCAATATTTTGTGCACAAGGTTAATTTTTATATTCTTGAAGCAGAGAGAGCTTCCGGAGAAGTGCTGGAAGCTTTGTCTCAGAGGAGATATGCAGGTGAAATTTAAAAGGCGCCTGGGAAAAACCTCTTATTTCAATCAGGTAAACAATATTTCTTTTTTAAATATATTATTGTTATTCTTTGCTTTTCTTATGCTCGGTACCGGCTTTGCGATTGTGCCGGGATTGAACGTTAAACTCCCAAATGTTGTAACCTCAAAAGAGTTAAGTAAGATGATTGATGTCAGGATTTCAGATGACGATACAATATATATACAGGGTAAGCCGGCATTTATCAAAGATGTGGCTATATTCTTGAAAAAAAACAAGTATGATACTGTTTTTATCAAGGCAGACAAAAATTCAAATGTAGGAGTTTTAACCGAAGTATGGCAGGCCTGCAAAGAAGCAGGCATAGGACGGATAAGCTTTGTTACAAACCAGTGATTTAATATAATAGTAACGCCTATGAGACTAAATAACCAAGATACAAGAAACAATAACCAAACAATAAACAATATTCAAATTCCAATAACCAAACATTTCTGTTTGGTTATTGGTGATTGAGATTTGAATATTGTTTGTGTCTTGTCTCTTGGTTATTGGTTATTTTAATCATGCGGCAATAAAATTAAATAAAAATGCATCCAATACTTTTCAAATTCGGTTCATTTACCATATATACTTATGGATTTTTTGTTTTTTTAGGAGTTTTGTTCGGATACTTTTTCTGCCTAAAGCAAGCCAAACGGGAAAACATAAACAAAAGTGTATTCTCCGATATAATTTTCTGGACTCTTATTTTTTCTTTTCTTGGCGCAAGAGTTTTTTATATATTCGCAGATTTTGAAAATTTTCTGCTTAATCCCTTGGAAATATTATTAAGCAGAAGCGGGTTTGTTTTTTATGGAGGAGTAGTTTTCGGGATAATTGCGCTTTATGCCCTGGCTAAGCTGCATAAAATAAATTTTTTTAAATTATCTGATATAATTGTTTCAGGTGTTCCCCTGGCGCATGCCTTTGGAAGGCTGGGGTGTTTTTCTTATGGTTGTTGTTACGGCCGGCCAACTGATTCGTTTCTTGGCGTTTTATTTCCGAAAGATTCTCCTGCGGGTTTCGCAGGAGTTCGTGTGATACCTACGCAGTTAATAGAAGCATTGTCGCTTTTCTTGCTTTTTCTTGCTCTAATATTTTTGAGAAAGCGAAAGAAGTTTGACGGCCAGCTTTTGGCATTTTATCTGATTTTTTATTCAATCATCAGATTTATTATCGAATTTCTCCGGGGCGATCCAAGAGGCAGTGTATTCTTCCTTTCGCTTTCGCAGTTTATTTCAGTAATTCTTATGGTTTTCGGTATATTTTTGCATTTCTGGCTTAGGCTGCGCAAACAGCAGGAAAAAACGAATAAAACTATATAATCTATGAGTATGTTAAAAGTTGCATTAGCTCAAATAAATCCTTGCGTTGGAGATTTGGATTATAATGCGAATAAAATCATTTCTAATATCAAGAGGGCAAAGAAAGCAAAGGCAGATATCGTTATATTTCCGGAATTGTCCCTTACGGGTTATCCACCGGAGGACCTTTTACTTAAGCCGCATTTCATTGATGAAAATCTGCGCTATTTGAAGATTATTGAGAAAGAGTCAAAAGGCATAATAGTGCTTTTAGGATTTGTAGATAAATGCAACGATAGGATATATAATTCCTGCGCTTTTTTAAAAGATGGTAAGTTAAAAGATGTTTACCGGAAAATTTATCTTCCGAATTATGGAGTTTTTGATGAAAAACGATATTTTGTGCCCGGAAATCTTCTGTCCTTCTATGCATTTAAGGGGTATAAATTCTGTGTTAGCATATGCGAGGACATATGGAGAAAAGGTTTTGTAAACAACTTGGCCAGTAAAAAACTCGATTTTATCATTAATATATCTGCTTCTCCGTTTCATCTCGGGAAAATCTCCATGCGGGAAGAAATTATTTCAAATCTTGCTAAACAAACCAATGCTTTTGTGTTTTACGCTGATTTAGTAGGAGGCCAGGACGAGCTTGTGTTTGATGGCACCAGTATGGTAGTTTCTCCTTCTGGCAAGATAGCTGCGGTTGCGAACAGGTTTAAGGAAGATTTTCTGCTTTTTGAATTGGGTAACAATAAAAAGTATCCCGTAAAGAAGATATCCATAAAGCAAGAAGACGAGGCGTTTTCTGCACTTAGGCTTGGTTTATGCGATTATGTGCATAAAAATAGTTTCAAGCGGGTTATAATCGGTGTAAGCGGAGGAATTGATTCTGCTGTTGTTGCGGCTCTCGCGGCGTCTGCTCTTGGAAAAGATAATGTCTGTGCGCTTATTATGCCTTCACGCTATACATCCAAAGCAACTTTTACGGATGCGAAAATCTTATGCGAAAATCTAGGTATAGATTATAAAATTATAAATATAAATGAAATGCTTGACGCATATTTAAAAATACTTTGGCCGCTGTTTAAGAAAAAAGATGGCACCAAGACGGAAGAAAATCTACAGGCAAGAATAAGAGGCAATTTGCTTATGGCTTATTCCAACGAGTTCGGATACCTTGTATTAAATACAGGAAATAAGAGCGAGGTTTCCTGCGGTTATTGCACTCTTTATGGCGATATGGTGGGCGGGTTTGGGTTGCTGAAAGATATACCGAAAATGCTGGTTTATAAAATCGCACGCTACATTAATCATATTTATCCTAAGCCGGCAATCCCGCTTTCGGTTATACGCAGGGCCCCTTCAGCGGAACTTAAGCCCAATCAGAAGGACACGGATAGCTTGCCGCCGTATTCATTGCTTGACCCGATTGTAAAATTATATGTCGAAGATGATTTTTCACTTGAAAAAATCGTAAAAAAAGGCTTTAATCAGAAACTGGCCCGTAAGGTAATGACAATGATTGACTCAAGTGAGTATAAGCGCAGGCAAGGCCCAATAGGTATAAAAATTACGCCCCGCGCTTTTGGCAAAGACAGGCGTATGCCGATTACCAACAAATTTAATTATTGATAACGCAGATGATCACAGATTTTGAAGCGGATTAGCACAGATTTACTATATTGTCATTCGTTTATCGGTTGCGCAATGCGTTTCGGTTGCGTCATTCGTAAAACGTAACCGTAAAACGAAACGAACCGCGTAACCGCAACCGTTTGATGACCTTTTATCTGTGGTCATCCTCATCCTACAAAGCTTTAGCGTAATAGGATGTAATTTGCAATCTGTGACTATCTGTGTATAAAAAAAGGAGTAGCATGGCAAAGATTAAGCAAGTTCACGCAAGGGAGATTCTTGATTCAAGGGGTAATCCAACAGTTGAAGTGGATGTTATTCTAAGTAACGGCACGCTCGGCAGAGCCGCAGTTCCTTCCGGAGCTTCTACCGGTGAGCACGAAGCGCTTGAGCTTAGAGATAAAGATAGTAAGCGGTTTATGGGTAAAGGAGTGCTAAAGGCTGTTGAAAACGTAAATAAAATAATTTTTCCTGAAATAAAAGGCGAGGAGCCCAACTTTAAGAAAATTGACAAGCTTATGCTTAAGCTTGATGGTACGCCCAATAAATCCAAACTTGGCGCAAACGCAATTCTGGGAGTGTCTCTGGCTGTAGCAAAGGCGGCAGCCAACGCGAAAAAGGTACCGCTTTATCGCTATATAGGCGGGAAAAAGGGTAACCTCTTGCCGGTTCCGTTGATGAACATTCTAAACGGCGGTTTGCATGCCGACAACAATTTGGATATCCAGGAGTTTATGATTGCGCCGATAGGTTTCGATAGCTTTAAGCGGGCACTGCAGGCTGCAACAGAAATATTTCATAATCTAAAATCGATTTTGAAAAGCAAAAAATTGTCCACCTCGGTAGGAGATGAAGGTGGTTTTGCCCCTAATTTAACCAAAAATAGCGAAGCGTTAGAATTGATTATCCAGGCAATTGAAAAAGCAGGATATAAGCCCGGCAAAGAAGTTGCTTTGGCCTTGGATCCGGCGTCCAGCTCATTTTTTAAGGACGGCGGTTATATGCTAGAAGGGCAGAAGGTTGATTCGGATTATATGATTAATTTCTATTCGCAACTCATCGCTAAATTTCCGATTGTTTCCATTGAAGACGGTTTAGCCGAGGACGATTGGGGTGGATGGAAAAAGTTTACCGCAAATTTAGGTAGCAAGATTCAGATCGTAGGCGATGATTTATTTGTTACAAACACGAAAAGGCTTGAGAAAGGCATAGAGGAAAAGGCAGCTAATTCTATTTTAATAAAGGTTAACCAAATCGGAAGCCTTTCAGAAACGCTTGCAGCGATAGGTTTAGCGTTTAAGAATAATTTTACCGCAGTAATGTCGCACCGGTCCGGAGAAACTGAAGACGTAACAATTGCCCATCTTGCAGTAGGAACAGCCTGTGGGCAAATTAAGACAGGTTCGCTTTCAAGAACGGATAGAGTTGCTAAGTATAATGAATTATTAAGAATTGAAGAAGAACTTGGTAAGTATGCCGAATATGCTGGTAAAACTTTTAAATTTAAATCACTTTAAGGCTATCAAGATTATCTTTATAGGCGCGGTATTGCTTGTATCCGGCCTGATTATTTATTTTCCAAATTACGCGAAATTAAAAAAATTACGGCAGTTAAATCAGGATCTCTTGCGTAAAAACAAAGATTTGCATAAAGAAATCAAGAATTTGCAGATAAAAGTAAAAAGAGTCGGTAAAGACCCGTATCTTTATGAAAAGCTTGCGCGCGACAGCCTTGGTGTAGCCAGGGAAAACGAAATAGTTGTTGACATAGCAGAATAAGTTGTTACAATCTACAGCACAGATATTTGCTCATTGTTAGAAAATATATTCGCGGGGTGGAGCAGACAGGTAGCTCGCAAGGCTCGATGGATACAAAACTTAAAGCTGACATTGCGGAATCAGCCGTAATCACTGAACTTCTTAAAAGAGGTTTTAGGGTGTTACGGCCGTAGGCGATAGGCTTTCCTATGATTTGGGTGTAGATTTTCAAGGAGAGTTTATCCGTATCCAGGTAAAAAGCGCGTGGTTTAACACAAAGGACAAGTGTTATATCGTTGATGCTCGGCGAACTAAGACTAATCGCCGGCGTATGTTAAGAGCGCATTACCGCAAGAACGACTTTGATTTCGCAATTGTTTACATCGCTGATTCAAATGTGTTCTACGTTATGCCTATAGCCGCGTTCTCTGGTTATAAAAGCACCATACATTTGTTGAATCAAAAAAGCGGCAGCGTGGGCCAAAAACAGCGATTTACAGAGAGCGATGGGATTTGTTATCCAATGGGTCCCTCAGTCGGTAACGATTGATGGAAAACTTGTCAAATTCGGTGAAACTCTCGATGTTAAGTCAGAGCAATACCGAGCCAAGCCTTGACATTGCGTCAAGGAAGGTGTAGAGACTAGGTGGCAGGGACCCAACGCTAATTTAAAGTGTAACATAATTAGTGCTGGGTTAAGGTATAGTCCAGACTACAAACTCTTAACAAGCAGTTGTTAGGGGGCAGTGAAAACTGTAGCAGTAAAGCATAACCTTGAGGTCACAGGTTCAAATCCTGTCCCCGCAATGTCTTCTTTTTTACATCATTTTCAAGCCAACGACACCATTCTTTTAACAATAGTAATATTTGGATGTAATAGTGCCTTCGGCACACTCCGCCTTCGGCGGAGATTACATACAAATCCTGTCCCCGCAATGTCTTAAATTGAAGGCGTAGATTGAAGAAATTCAGTCTACGCCTTCGTTGTTTTTCTCCCAGCTAAATTATTATCAAAAGTTCTACCAAAAATTTTATTCTGTAATATAATAGAATATAATATACTGATATTATTATAAGGTATTTGTGATAATAGGGAATTTATGGTTAGCAAACTAAAACTTTTTATATTTTTGTTACTGTTTTTTTCTGTTGCCGGAACAATTTATCCTGAAAATGAAGAGATAAAACTTCCCGATGTATGCGTGAGCGGAATTTTATACGATACTGATAGTTCTTTGGCAGTTGTTAACGGAGAATCTTTAAGGCAGGGAGAACAGATTAATGGAATGACAATAGTAAAAATTTCGGATTCGACGGTTTCTTTCGAATACAAAGGGAAAACATTTGAAAAAACAATAGGAGAAGGCTGCCTTACTCCCCAGCTTATTTATAAAAAAACTGCAGAAATAACGAAATTTATTAACCGTCCGAAGTCTCAGCAGGCATCTCGAAAAAAATCCGGCAATAACCGCAGGGTGTCTAGCCTTGGTTATGAAAGTATTTTTGTGCTTACTCTCCTGGCTGTATCGATTGTGCTTTATATCTATAATTCGTTATGCCTGTCTAAAATAGCCAATAAAACAAATACGCCTTTTGGCTGGTTTGCTTGGCTTCCCATATTAAACATATTTCTTATGCTGATGATAGCGAGGAAATCATTCTGGTGGCTTATTCTTTTGTTAATTCCGTTAGTGAATTTTATATGTATAATTATCATTTGGATGGAAATTGCGAAAATGCGCAATAAACCGGCATGGCTGGGCCTTTTGATGATGTTACCATTACCATTTGCAAATTTTATAATTATTGGATATCTTGCTTTTTCCAGGTAAAATATAATTTTATGAGGATAAAGCCTCAAGGAGGATTAGCATGTACAATGGAGTAGAAAGGCGGCGTTACCCCAGGGCAAATGCAGGTTTCCTTGTCAGCTATAAAGATATGTATTCAGATTCTAATTTCAATATTTCACAAACGGTGAATGTAAGCCAGGGAGGCATGCTTATCACAACGAGCGAAGTTTTTCCAATAGGGGCAACGCTTAAGATGCTTACTTTTCTTCCGTTTTTTTCTGAACGCGTAAATTTGTCCGGAAAAGTAGTAAGGCAAAAGGAGGTTGCGAAAGGCTTTATATACGAAACAGGGGTGGAATTTACAAATTTGGAGCAAATTATTTTCGAGAAACTCGGCGAATTCATCCAAAGAAAACCGCGTTAACGTTAAGCGTAATATTGATATTGATATCAAGAGTATGGTATCAAATTTGTGATAGTAGGGTTTTTGTATGTATGGTTGGTCATTAAAAGGAGGTAGTTATGAAGTCCGGTAAAATATTTACACTATTGATAGGTGTTTTATTCATTGCTATAGCCGCTGCTACAGCTCTTAATTTTAAGCTATACAAGGATTGTGACGACAAAATAGAGCTTTCGAAAAAACAATATAAATCTTTGGATAATAAACTGAATGAATTTGAGATGAATATATCAAGCTTTAAACTGAATATTGAAGAATTTAAAATTGATTACGAGAAATACAAAAATGATCTTTCCGGAAAGTTTGGCCAATCGGAACAGATTAAATCCGAAATTAATGGCAAAATAGAAAGCCTGAAAAAAGAAATGAAAAGCATTCAGGAAAGTTATAAAGCAATGCAGAGCGATATTAAAGATAAATTAGACAGCATAAAAAAGGAATTCGAAACAAGCATTAAAGAAGGGGCAGAAAAAGTTGACCTTGGGGAGATTTCCGTAAAAAATGAAGAGCCAGCCAAAGAATAAAATATAACAATGGAGAAGACACTTATCCGGTTGTCCGGTATCTATGTTTTATGCGTAGGTGTCATTGTGTCTATCACAATGGCACTTGGGCTGTTGGCTCGCGGCAATTTAACCAAGAATCCGCCTTTTTTAGGCGCAATCATTCTTTATTTGCTATTTTTGGTTTTATGGCCGATAGCAACCGGACTAGGGATAACATTTAAAAAAAACTGGGCAAGGTATTCTATCATCGTTATGTCGGTATTTGCAATATTCATAGGGATATCATCTGCCGTTTCGCTCATATTTATCCCTCAATCTGTTTATGATGCGCAAACAAAACCTGCGAATTATATTCCAGAATTTTTTATTTCTGTTACAAATTTTATTTTCTTTATATGCATCCCGATGTATTTTATGATTTTTTTTAATAAGGGTGCAGTAAAAACAATATTCGGTGCAAAAAAACTTCAAATTACGAATAAAAAGAGGCCGCTTGGTATAACCCTTATATCGATATTGACATTTTTTACCGCTTTGTTTAGCGCTATTTTTATTTTTGTACCGACGTATCCTAAGTCTCCTTTAATCGGAGGACTGTTTCTTTCCGGAACCGGCGAAAAGATTTATTTTTTATTGGTAAGCGTAATCAATTTGTATATTTCTATAGGTTTCTTACGGATGCGAAAAAATGCATGGACAGCTTACATTGTTTTTTATATCGTAAGTATCATTATTGGGATAGTTAACAGTTTTACTGCCTCAAAGATGACTTTTTTCGAGATAGTCCCGAGTATCCAAGGCAGTTACCATGAGATGCCGAATATTCTTTATAAATTTTCCGGAGTTATAGGGCTTATTTTGCCAACATTTCTTTTAATGTACGTTGTTTCCAAAAAGCGTTTATTCACGGCTAACAAATAATTTTATCCGCCTTCGCCCTTTATTAGGATAGAAATAGCTATGACGGGCTTCCTCCTACGCTAAAGCTTCGGAGGACAAGTCGGCGGATGTCACTAAATAAACAGGCCCCACGGTAGGCATGCTTAAGTGTTACAGGTTAGTATATTAAGGTGTTTCATATGGATAGAGAACCGAAAATTTTGGAAGCAGAAGCATATTCATTCCTTTATCAGGAAAAATTTGATGAAGCTTTTGGCCTGTTTAGAAAAGCAGGAGATATCTATAAAACCAAAGGCAATCATAAACAAGCGGCTATATGCCTTGCTGCAGCAGGAAGTAGCTGGAGTATAAAATGTGGCGAAAAAACCTTTTATAATTCGGCTATGTGTTACGAGGAAGCTTCCAAAGAAGCAGAGAGGGCCGGGGATTATGAATATGCGTCGTTGTTGTATAAATACGCTGCCGCTAACTATGAAAGGGATATGGAGTTTCTTCAATTTGCCGATTGTTTTTATAATTCCAAAGAATGCCGCAGGAAATTTCTAAACTATTTGCTTTTAAATCGAAAGAAATTACACCCAATAGCAAAAAGCGAAGAAGAAAGGGGTGTTATGCCGTTTGCAAGGCGTGTTTGTTCCTGGCTGGCTTTGACCTTTTCCTATATTATCTGGGGCCATGGCGAACGGCCTTCAAGGACAGTTTTGTCAGGATTAGCCATAATTTTTGCCTCGGCATTACTGTATACTCTTGGTTATCTTGCCAGAGATGGTGTCACTTTTAAGCCAGACTTTTTTGAAGCTTTGTATTTTAGCGTGGTAACTTTTTCTACGGTTGGCTACGGAGACATAATCGCTGTGGGTGCTACTAAGGCAGTTGTCATGTTTGAGGCGATGTGTGGGATGTTTGTTATGTCGATATTTATCGTTGGCCTTTCGCGTAAGTACCTAAGAATATAGTTGATTGGGTATATTTATTAAGAATTAGACATTGTATTTTTAGGTTGACATATTCATTAGTAGAGATATAATTTCTTCCGCTTTTTGGTTGTTACCGTTTTAAAGGTTCCGTGGCAAAGGCATGGAGGCAGATCATGACAGAAAAAGTATTCAAGATAATTTGTAGCTCCGGCGAGCATCTTACCGCAGAAACAATTGCTATGGCTTTGCTTAAGCAGGTTAGCCTAGAGTCAAAGAAATCCAAGGTATTTTTTGCAGTTAAGGAAGTAAGGAAAGAAAACCAGAACCGGAAGAATTCGAAGCAAATCTGCTTTATAGAATAACACATTTTTCGCAAACACTTACCTTGTCAGGACCATAACATTTCTGTTGAAAAAAAACAAAAACATAGTATCATAGGTTCAATGAGACAGAGGAGTTTATTTTCGTTGCTTTTTTTATTTTTGTTTTGTATGGTTTTAAGCGGTTGTGAATTACTTACTTTACCGCTTCAGTTGGTAGGCTCTGCTATCGGGCTTGCGGGTGAGGCAATGAGTTTAGCGGGAAGCTTACCAATGCCACCTCCGTGGGTATTTTTTTAGGATATAGAATATGGCAGAAGTAATAAAAAAGAAGGTACTTATAGTCGACGACGAAGAAGCTACTTTGAGTTATCTTTGTCATATTTTGGAACGCGAAAATTATAAGGTTTTTTCAACTACTAAAGGAAAAGAGGTTTTTGACCTTGCTGCGAATAATAGGCCAGATATTATAGTTTTAGATATAATCCTTCCAGATATAGACGGAGGAGAAGTTGCTTCTCTTCTTTCAAAAAATGCCGCTACTTCAAATATTCCTATTATATTTCTGACAGGAATCCTTACAAAGAGCGAAGAAGGCTTTGCGGGAAAAACTGGTAAACGTTACGTATTGGCAAAGCCGGTTACAAAAGAAAAACTGTTAGAAATGATACAAAAAGTTCTCTCCGAATAATTAGGCGTTACGAAGATTTTCTGTTCTTTTAATAATTAATTCCAGCAATTTTTTGGCTATAAGCTGTTTGCGCCCGTAGATCAATTGGATACCTGCCTGCCGGCAGGCAGGGATCGTCTGGCGCAATGGCCTTTAAGGCAATAGTGCTATTTACAATGCGCCCGTAGCTCAATTGGATAGAGCATCTGGCTACGGACCAGAAATGGTCAATCATATCTACCTATAAAATCAATAATTTTCAAATTTAGTGTTGCAAAAATGTAAACTGTTAACTAATAGTGGCTTATTAAGAAACTTCAAATGCTGCGTTGATGGTCTATCCTCTCAATTCATTGACTTCCATTTATGATAAAGTATAATACCGAATGAAAATATAAAACACATGAGTATTACTGCTAAAATTCAAGGTTTAAATGAAGTTGTTGATGTTTCCGATTGGAAAAGGGACGAAGCAACCGGTGAAGCCTTTCCGGAAGGTTCGAGAGAAAAGGCTTTATATGTAGCCCCAAGCAAAAAAAAGTATAATTTCATCATTCCTTTGCATCATTATCTATTCAAATTATCTTTCAGTCGTTATCCGGAGCAATTTTGGGGAGAGATAATTGCTTATAAAATAGGTATTTTGGTAGGGGTGGAAGTGCCTCCAACCTTTGTTGCAATTAACAAAAACGAAAATAAGACCGGAGCTTTAATAGAATGGTTCCTTGGCTATCCTTTTACAAGAAGTGAGGTAAAGGCTTCAGGTGCTTTATACATGCAACTATTGATTAAAGATTATGACATAGCAAAAGGTAAACAACATAATTTTCAAGCGATAAGAAGATTATTTGAGGCTTTAAAATTCGGTCAACATAAATGGGATATTAATTGGGTTGAACATTGGACCAAGGTTTTAGCTTTCGATACTTTAATTGGGAATACTGACAGGCATCAAGATAATTGGGGTATAATATGGAAATACGAAAATAAAAGATTAGCACCGTCGAGAGTGACGCCAATCTTTGATAATGGAACAAGCATGGGGCATGAAATATTAGAAAATCATTTTACAGATTTCGATAAGGAAGAGAGGATACGTAAATATATTTCGAGAGGGTCGCATCACATGAAATGGGATCTTCAGGAGTCACAAAAATTAAGTCAAGTTGAATTCCTGCAGCGATTAATAGTTGAATATCCGGAAATGAAAAGTGTTATAGCCGGGTTGATGAAATTTGACACAACCAGACTTGAAAATGATATAATGGAATTAACTAAATTTAAGGTTCCTTGTCCTTTGTCATATAAAAGGGCGAAGTTTATTGTAAAGCTTTTAGCATTCAGACAAAAGAATATCTTATCAATTTTTGGTAATTAGTATGAACTATATTAAGCATATCTGCGAACCAGAAAAGTTGCTTCTTTGTTGGCAAGCTCCAAATGATGGGTCTCGCTATGTTGTTGCGGAATTGTATAGAAGCCCAGAGGGTAAGTATGCATTAAAGTATTTGAAAGATACTGCCGATTTTAAAGAAGCACAGAAATTAGGGTTTACAATGTACCCAGCATTTCGTGATAGGGAAGCGCTGCATGACTCTGGGGTTCTAGAGTCGTTCATTGGTAGAATACCGCCTCGAAGCAGAAATGATTTTAAGGAGTATTTACAGAATTTTAGAATTCACGAAAGTGTTGCAACAAGCGTAAGTGACTTTGCTTTGCTTGGATACACTGGAGCCAAGCTTCCAAGTGACGGGTTTTCTATTATCAATCCTCTTGAAAACTTTTGCATTCCAGGCGAATTTTTGATTGAACTTGTAGGAACAAGATATATAGAAGATTTTGATTTGAAG
>Ga0265297_10004621_pt1 | contig 22152 bp, 23 predicted proteins | sample Munlanlwell13791_FD_192502 | JGI IMG/M metagenome (GOLD analysis project Ga0265297, IMG submission 192502) | Leachate microbial communities from a municipal landfill in Southern Ontario, Canada - Leachate well 137-91 | ecosystem: Engineered > Solid waste > Landfill > Unclassified | place... | reverse complement strand
TTCCAGATTCTTTTGAACTTGCGGACTGAATTGTCCGTCGGGCGTTTCATGCTGATCGGTATCAAGTTGATTGAACCAGATCATAAAAACCTTTGCCCGTTGATTAGGGATCATGTAACGCAAGGCATATTTCCCGTTAATGTCATCGATCATTTCCCGGACCTCGGCCGCGATAATGTGGGGGCGCTTGACCTCATTCGCCGCAAGGTGGGGCCAGGCTTGCGGAGCCAGGGTCGGGGTGACCGGGACTACGGTCGAGTGGAAGGCTTCGCCGAGATAGTCATAGAGCGTTTTGATTTTGTTCTGTTTCAGGATTTCCGGGGCTTTATCACGGTCTGTGATCAGATCGTAATACCTGGGAAATTGCTCGCGGACCCGGAAGATCCTTTTCAGGATATTTTTTTTGCGCGTGGAGAAGCGCTCAAAAAACGACATGGCTTTGAGCCCGGACCGGTCCGGCCAGTTCCCTGTGAGAAAGGCACCGTAAGCAGGGACCGTCAGGGAGGGAAAAATAGTGAAAAAGTTCTCAAAGCGGAGGCCCTGATCGAAAAAAAGCCGTTTAATATTGGGGAGTCTGTTCTCTGCGACCATTTTATTGACAATGTCAGGCCGGAGGCTGTCCACGAAGAAAACGAGGACTTTTGCGTCCGGAGGCGGCCCTTTGCGGAGAGGTGCGGCAGGCCCGTCTTGAGCATGTCCCGTTCCTGCAAGCGCGAGGCATAAGACCATGATCAATGGCAAGAAGGCCTTTTTTCTCATACGCGGTTCTTTCTTTAAAAGTGCTGTGCGGGCATTGTAGAAAAACCGGCTTACGAAATCAAGGAAAGCGTCAGAGATACCTGACAAGAACTTGTTGCGCGGGAAAATAAGCCGGGCCTGGGTAATGGAAGGCGCTATTTTTTTTCTTCCAAAAAACGCACCGCTCGTATTACAAGTCTTCGCGGGAACAAACGGACCAGGACTGCCAGAAGCTTGTTCGTAAATCCGGGGACCACAAGACGTTTGTTTTTCATCAATCCGCGATAGGCTGCTTCGGCCGCGGGAGCTGCTTCCATCACAAAAGAATTCTCGCGGATATTTTCCGTGTCGGAGCGTTTCTGGAACTGTGTTCGTGTGGGACCGGGGCAAAAAGCCGTTACCGTGACGCCAGTCCCTTGAAGCTCCTCCGCGAGCGCTTCGGTGAATGAAAGAACATACGCCTTGGAGGCGAAGTAACAGGCCATGAAAGGACCGGGTTGGAAGGCGGCCGTAGATGCTACGTTAAGGATCTTGCCATGGCCCCTCTGGAGCATCCCGGGAAGAAAGAGGTGTGTCAAATGGGTCAGGGTGATCATGTTGAGGTTCAGCATGCTTTCGGTGGTTTTCCAATCGGTTTGATCAAAAAGGCCGTGGATGCCGAAGCCGGCATTGTTCACCAGGATTTCAATGGCGACCTTTTGATCATCGAGCATGGTCTTTAATTCCTCCGCGGCAGGGAGGATGCTTAGATCTTTTGAGATCGTTTTTACGTCGACGTGATCGGTCGTGATTAATTCCATGGCGAGTGCGTCTAAACGGGTCTTGTTCCTGGCGACAAGAACGAGGGGATAACCGTTGCGGGCGAAAAGTTTGGCAAACTCATGGCCCATGCCTTCCGAAGCGCCGGTGATCAGAACGTATCCTTTTATCATGATCGTTCCTTCGGAAGTTTTTAGATCAGGAGCGTATAATGCCGAGCGACTTTGCGATCCTTGCGAACACGTTGATAGCGCGCTCGATTTCCTGCAAAGAATGGCCCGCGGTTACGGTTGTGCGGATTCGGGTGGTATTGGGCGGAACTGCGGGGGGAAGAATAGGCACAATAAAAATCCCCTCTTGCTTTGCAATGCGGGTCATCTCCAGAGCTTTTGGCTCGTTGCCGATGATGATCGGGGCAATGGGACTTTGGCTTTTCAAAGTGTCAAAGCCGTTTGCGTGGAGCGTTTTGAGGAAGTAGGCCATGTTTTCATGAAGTTTTTTCACGCGCCACGTCTCTTCCTCAATGACCTCAAAAGAGGCTTTGGCAGCCGCAGCGGAAGCCGGCGGCAGGGATGCGGAAAAAATAAAAGGACGGATCGAGTGTCTCAGGTAGTTAATAAGTTTGGCGCTGCCTGCGATGTAGCCGCCGATACTCGGGATCGTTTTGCTCAAGGTACCCATTTTGATATCGATGAGGCCTTCCTCCGGATCGATCCCGAAATGCTCCTCGATCCCCGTGCCTTTTTTCCCGAGAACTCCAAGTGAATGAGCTTCATCAATCATGAGAAGGGCTTTGAATTTCCGGCAAAGCCGGATCACTTCAGGAAGGTTGATGATGTCGCCATCCATGCTGAAAACAGCGTCCGCCACAACAAGTTTGACCCCTTTTTTTTGGGCCTCGCCGAGGGCTTTTTCAAGAGATTCCATGTCATTATGCTCAAACCTGGAAAAATGGGCCCTCGAAAGGATACAACCGTCCACAATGCTTGCATGGTTGACCTTGTCGGAGATGACGACGTCATTCCGGCTGAGCAGGGCGGATATCGTTCCTGAGTTGGCACCGTAGCCTGTCGAGAGAGCGATGGCTTCCTCGGTCTTCTTAAAGGAGGCTATTTTTTTTTCGAGTTCCAAATGGATGCGAGTGGTTCCCGTTAAGAAACGGACGCCATGCGTGCCTGTACCGAACTCTTCGATGGCTTTTTTTGCGGCGGAATTGATCTTTGGGTGTCCCAGAAGATCAAGATAAGAATAGGACGAAAATTGAAGCAGCGGCCGGCCATTGATCGTGATATGAACTCCGTCCACGGCATCCGAAGAATGCATGTAGGGATAGAGGTCGTGTTTCTTGGCTTCCTGGATCCGCCGGTTTAGGATCTCGACTCGGCCCAAGATCGTTTTTTGACCAAAATTTTCTGGGTTACTCATAGGTTTTACTCCTTCAATGAAAAAGTCGACTGTTCGGGGTATCCCTGTACTTCGTCGAGATGCACGATGAAATTATACCAGTTAGCCTTCGCAGTGTCCTTACCGGCACTGCGAAGAAAAAGGGTGGACGAAGGCTTAATGCCTTCGTCAGGCTCGGCGGGACTGGATGTTCCGCTCTTCGCACGACGAGGGGAATTGGCGCCTTCCGTTCGCTTTGCTCACTTCAGGTCGGCCACCCGCACTTATAAACATGACATCCGTCATGTTTATGAACAAGTGCTCCCTTCAATTCCCTGACCCATAAACATCAAAATTCCTGTTGAACATAAAATGCGTTGCTCCAGTTATTCCCTCCTGTAGGGCACATTTAAATGTGCCCTACGGAAGAGAGGATAGAGCGAATATCTCTCAGGAAACCGGAACAATGCATATAAAGTTCAAAAAGAATTTTGGGGTGGGCGAGGGGAATTGAACCCCCGACCCCAAGATCCACAATTATGCCCTTGAGTTTGACAAAGTTTATCCATCTTTGACCGATATGTCCACAAAATCGATAGTTAGGCTATTTTTCCCTTCAATCATGTTGACCGATATTAACCATCTTTATTCATCATTATCCACCCAAAGTGCTATCAAGTAGTGCTATCAGCATTCGGCGCGTCATGACCTTCATGTTTTTAGAAATCGCGAATCGGAGAATGTCCATGCTATTGTCCTGACAGTTTGGGGAGATGAGGCGATTGGTGCTGTTGCTATTGAGAGTTAATCGAGGGCTTTTTTGTTTAGAGGCGGATAATATACGGCCCATTATGAGGAAATCATAAGTGGGGCAGGTCAACGGGGAAGCAGTACATGAGGAGGTAATCTAAGAGGGCTTTTGTTTCTTGTCCGAATTCAGGCAGAAAAAGACTATTCCACAAAGAAAAAGACTCCCCCAGAGAGGGCTTCCCACATACTTTAAAAAACGGATTACATAACCGGCGAATAACAAAAAAGCACATGACCACAAGCCTGTTATCAGCCAAACACGGCGGGAGGAACCGTGAGGTTGTTGCTCGATGAGGAAAAGGGTCGCCAAAAAAAGAAGATAAAGAACGGTATAATGATGGAGCGATGAAACCGGTGAAGCAATGAGCATGACCATGGGGTAAAGGGAATATTCCGCCAATAATTTGACTCGGTCATGACGGGGTGAAGACATAGAGGGAAGTTTCTTTAAAAAAAGCAGAATGAGCAAGAGGATCCCGAAAGCGGATGCTATAAAACGGATTCCCGCGTTTGAAGCGTTCATGAAATTTGCTTCAGAAGGACCGCAAAGGCGGGTCAGGATCGCATAAAGAGATTGATTGTCAGAGGCGAAGGGCGTGAAAAGTTCGTTCCAAAGATAGCTATTATAAGCCTGAGCGGAGCTTCCCTGAGCCATGAGGTCTTGCCACGTGGTTAGCAGCCTCCAATTGACATCGACGCCAAGAACGAGGGACGGGAAAATAAAGAAAAAAAACAGAAACCCTAAAAGAGCGCTTATGAGTATTTTCCATTTTTTTTTTATAAGAAAGAAAAAGAAAAGAAAGGCAAGCGGGCTGATCTTAATGGCGACGATAAAGGAGAAAAAAAGTCCTGTCAGGATTTTCCAGTTTTTTAAATAACAATAAAAGATCAAAACCTCGAAAAAAAGAATAAAAACACTAAGCTGACCGCGTGTCAGCGTATTTAAAAAAAGAGGGAGGCAAAAAACACCGGCCAGGGCGATCTGCCAAGGGGCCGTCTCAGGTCGGTCTGTAAAATACCTGGACAGAATAATTGCGCCGGTTAAACAGGCCAGCGAAAGAAAATAAGCCAGTATGACATTGATGGCGATGGGCCAAGTTGCTAAAGGAGCCAGTAAGATCGCCAAGAGCGGGGAATAGACGTAATGCCAGTGGCGGCTGTTCTCAATCCCGTACATATGCCCCGGATTTCCGATTTGGACCATTTCGGCGGCTTTGAGATAGACGGTCAAGTCGGTCCTTTGTGTGGGTCCGATGGCGCCGCGATAGAGGGTGGAGATCCCTACAGCGTAAAAGAGGATAAAAACGGCCAGGGGCCCAAGCCATTTTTTTCGGATAAAAAATTCTAAGGATTTTCGGATAGGTTCCATATTTTAATCGTTGCACTTTTTACACTAAAAGAGATACAATAACAACTCATTTTTGCCCCAGTATAAAAATAACTAGTGATAACTAACTGACCTTTTGCATGTTTTTATTGAGTTAACATATTACAAAATAAGGAGTTACATGATTTCCTTTCAATCGCCTCTGTGCAGGATCGAAAGGAAATTAACAATGACTTTTAGAGGGCTTATTTCCTCTCGGAAGCGTCAAAAGCACCAAATTCAACAGCCCGAAAAATGTGCAAAAGGCCAGATAACCAACTATATGTGTTGCTCCAGTTATTCCCTCCTGTAGGGCACATTTAAATGTGCCCTACGGAAGAGAGGATAGAGCGAATATCTCTCAGGAAACCGGAACAATGCATAACTATGTTTAAGGAAATATCATGAAACTTTTCCGTTTTCTATTCAGTTCAAAGACATACCTCGCCTTCGGCGTAGAGGAATCTCCGAATAAGTACCCCGTCGAAAAGGCGCGCTACCTCTTGGCGACAACGTTCATACGCGATGAGTCTCTGAAAAAGCATAGAAGCATTAAGATCCTCGACATAGGCTGCAACGAAGGCATGATGATCCTTTATACCAGAAAGGCCGGAGTGGAAGCCGAGTTTTACGGGATAGATATTCTGCCGGAGAAGAAAGAAAAGGCGTTATCGCGGGGATATAAGCAGGTTTTGCTCGAAGATATTCGTGGTTGCGATTTTCAGCAGTTTGGGGAAGGATTTTTTGACGTTGTTATATGTAGCCATATACTCGAGCATTTAGAAAATCCGGGGATCATTTTGGATCAGATCCGAAGGATTATGAAAAAGGGCGGAATGCTGATAGTAGGAGTGCCTATTGGATTTCTGCCGGGCATCTTATGGAGGCGTTATATGACTCCTCTTTATAATCCGAGGAAACGTAAAGAGGAGGCTCTTAAAAGATTTGGGCACGTCAGCTTTTTCACGCTCCCCGAATTAAAGAACCTTTTAAAAAAACACGGTTTTTGCACGGAAAAGACTCAGGGTGATTATTTTATGCGCGTGAGAGGGTTCTTTCTCGAGAATTATAAGTGGTGGTTCGATTTCAATCAGCTGTACGGAAAAATATTCCCCGGTTTTTTAGGGCATGTCTCTGTAAAAGCCAGGCTCGCAGAACGTCTTGAGGGGACGGTTTAAATATTTTAAAAATAAGAACTCCTCCTTTAGCTCGCCGCAGTACTGGCTCTCTTTTGTATGACTATAAAGATGCCAGTACAGTCCCGATATCCCCTGAATAAAAAAAAGAGCAGTCAGCGTAAATGCTAATGGCTCTTTGTATTAAAACGGGTGGACGAAGGCGCTCAATGCCTTCGTCAGGCTCGGCGGAACTGGATGTTCCGCTCTTCGCACGGCGAGGGGAATTGGCGCCTTCCGTTCGCTTTGCTCACTTCAGGTCGGCCACCCGCACCTATAAACATGACATCCGTCATGTTTATAAACAGGTGCTCCCTTCAATTCCCTAATACCCATTCACAAAAAAATCCCTTTCCGGAATGAATCCGAAAAGGGATTTTCTGGGGTGGGCGAGGGGAATTGAACCCCCGACCCCAAGATCCACAATCTTGTGCTCTAACCAACTGAGCTACGCCCACCATGATTTTCATTAATAAAATCTGAACGAAACAGGAGGGCATTATAACGAAAAAAGTATTTTAGGGAAGAAAGAAAGCACTCCCTTAGCGCTCATTTTTTAAAATTAGGGTGGGCAAAATTATCCCAATTTCCGCTTCAATTAGTAGTAATTGGGATTATAATGATCTGTAGCGAAGTGCTGTTTCGTAGATTTAGCCTGGGAGGTATCAATGAAAGAATTTCTGGTCGGGGTGTTAGTCGTTGTTATGGCGCTCGTTCTTTCCGGGATTGGGATTCTCCTTTTGCCGCTTTTGCTTGTGCTAGGTGTGTTTCTTCGTCTTGCCATCGGGCTGGTTGTTCTGCTTCTTGCGGTATGGTTGATCGGAAAGGTGACGCTTTTCCTGATCGACACTCTTAGGAAGAAGGATAACAAACAGGTCTGAGGGACTTTTCATGGAACGGCTGATGACGGCAAAGCAGGTAAGCGAATTAATCGAAGTGAAACCCTCCACGGTCTACCAATGGGTGCATCTCGGGCTCATCCCCTACGTGAAGCTTGGCAAATGCGTGCGTTTTAAGAAGGCCGAGCTTTTCCGCTGGATCGACAAGAACTTCCGCAAAGAACGCATCTCTTTCAAGTCCGTCGAGAAGACACTCGCCAAGCACCCTTCCGCGAAGCAAAAGGAGTTCTTCTCCTTGGAGTAATGGGGTAAGGCGTACGGAGTACGGCGAAAAAGTGAAATGCGTGACGTCGTGCACCTTACAAAAGCTTTCTTGCTTTACTCTCTCAAAAAACCCGGGAAAATGCCGTAGAAAAGAGTGCCGGAAGTCGGGCAGTACCAATTCCAATCAATCGAAGCAAAGCTGAGATTGGAGCTGCCCTGATTACCATTCAGAAAAAGAAAATAAAAATCAGGGTTGTCCCAATCTTCGATAAGGATTTGAGAGCCATAGGAGGCGGTCCATGACAGAGCCCCAGAGGCATAAACTGGTCGCCAGCGGTGCGTTGGCGGTGATCGTATGCCTGATTCTCTACTTGATCGTTTTCGGATTCCATTTTTTTGATTCGAAAAGCCTGATCCTTTTTGCCGGATTTTTTGCGGTAGTTGCAAAACTCTCCACGGTGAAGCATAAACATAATCCGATGATTTAAAGATTTGGGACTCGTACCTCGCCCCTCGGGACTCAAAAAAAGAACTAGGACGAGTCCCTGGTCCCAATACCTATTAATTGAAGCGTAGCGGAAATTGGGGCAATCCTGACTACCGTCAATGAAAAGAAAATAAAAGTCAGGATAGTCCCAATACCTATTAATTGAAGCGTAGCGGAAATTGGGGCAATCCTGACTACCGTCAATGAAAAGAAAATAAAAGTCAGGATAGTCCCGAGCAACGAGTCCCTTTTTCTTGCTAATCCCCACCTCATTCAGTAAACTACTCCCCCTATGAAAGAAGAAATCGCCGCGCTCAAGGACCGCATCACGGATCTCAAGGAAAAGCTCCAAGAGATAAGGGGGTACCTTTGACCTTGAGGCCCGGGAGCGTGAGATTTCTGACATCAATGAAAAAATGACCCGGGCTGATTTCTGGGACCGTCCGCAGGACGCTCAGGCTACGGTCGAACGCCTGAAAGCTCTCAAAAAAATCGTTGATCCCTGGCACAAAGCCCATCAAGTTTCCGGAGATCTTCTTGAGCTTATCGGAATGGTGGATGAGAACCAGGAAGAGTCCCTTAAGGAACTGCAGGAAGACGTTGCGAAACTCGCCCGGGAAATCGAACTTCTTGAATTCCAGCGGCTTTTGTCGGGTCCTTTTGATCCCAATAATGCGATCGTAAGCATTAATTCCGGCGCGGGCGGGACCGAGGCTTGTGATTGGGCACAGATGCTTTACCGTATGTATACGCGTTGGGCGGAACAGCACGGCTATACGGTGCAGATGGTTGATCTGATGCAGGGGGAAGAGGCCGGGATCAAGAGCGCGACTTTCATTGTGCAGGGCGGTTATGCCTATGGTTATTTAAAGGCCGAATCGGGTGTGCACCGGCTCGTGCGGATATCGCCTTTTGACGCGAACAAACGCCGTCATACTTCGTTCGCGTCCATGGACGTGATCGCGGAAGTGGATGATATTCCGGAGATCGAGATCAAGGAGGCGGACATCCGGATTGATGCTTACCGGGCCGGGGGGGCCGGCGGACAGCATGTCAACAAGACCTCAAGCGCGATCCGCATTACACATCTTGCAACCGGGATCGTGACGCAATGTCAAAATGAGCGTTCCCAGTTTCAGAACAAGCAAGTGGCGATGAAAGTCCTGAAGGCGCGCCTTTACGAAAGGTTGCGTCAGGAAAAGGAAGCGGCGCTTGCGACACAATATGGGCCCAAGAAAAAGATCGAATGGGGCTCCCAGATCCGCTCGTATGTTTTTCATCCTTATACGATGGTGAAGGATCACCGCACGGACTTCGAAACCTCGAACGGGGATGCGGTGATGGACGGCAAGCTGGATGAATTTATCGAGGCTTATTTGAAACAGAATGTAGCAAAGAACTAAAAAAAAGGGACTTCCGCCACTGAAGCATCGGCGGACAAACAGGACTCGTTCCTCGTCAAATGCTATTTTTACGAGTCCCGAGGTGCGAGTCCCATAGCCGTTGGGAGGAGAACAAAAATGAAAAAGATCGCTCAGTTGTTTATGGTGATTGTCGGTTGTCTCATGCTTTCGGGCTGTGTGGTCCAGGTCGAGGACGGCCAGGTGGGCGTGAAGAACGATTTCGGGCACATCCGCGACGAAGTTCTGAACGCAGGCTGGCATTTCTTCGTGCCGGCGGTCACCCAGATCGAATTATGGAACGTCAAGCTGCAAGAGCTGAAAGAGATGGCCCTTGTGCCTTCCTCGGAGGGTCTTATTTCGCAACTCGATATTTCGATCATGTATCATGTGCCGGCCGACAAGGCGAGCTTTGTCCGTAAAAAGATCGGTCCTTATTATGTTTCGGTCGCGTTGGAACCCTATGTCCGGGAAGCGATCCGGAATGTGGCGAGCGGTTACGCGGTAAAAGCGCTTTACAGCGAGGCGGGGCGCAAAGAGATCGGCAAAAACATGCTCGATTTTCTTAAAGGAAAACTGGATGAGAAAGGAATCATTGTTCAGGACGTGCTTTTGCGGGATGTGAAACTTCCGCCTTCGTTCTCGCAGAGCATCGAACTTAAGTTGAAGGCCGAGCAAGAGGCGCTGCAGAAGGAATTTGAATTGCAGAAAGCCAGGAAGGATGCCGAGATCGAAGTGGCCAAAGCGGAAGGCGTTGCAAAGGCCAACCAGATTATCGGAGATTCGTTGAAAAGCAATGACTCCTATTTAAAGTATTTATGGATCCGGGGGCTTAAAGATACCAAGGGTCAGGTGATCTACGTGCCCACCGAAACCGGGCTTCCGATCCTTGAAGCATCGAGAAACCAAACCAAATAAAAAGCGGGACTCGTCGCTCGTTCCCCGGGATTCGTAAAAGCAAAAAATGAGTCCCGAGGGGCGAGTCCCGAGTCCCCAGTATTGGAAAAATATGCTTAACTACATTTTGAAAAAGATTTTCGGAACACAAAACACCCGCACCTTGAAACTGCTTTGGCCCATTGTGGCGCAAGTGAACGCGTTCGAGCCTGCGATCCAGAAGCTTACGGACGCGGAGCTTCGCGCCAAAACTGATGAGTTCCGGAAGCGGCTCGCGGAAGGAGCCGCCCTCGACGATCTTCTCCCTGAAGCGTTTGCGGTGGTGCGCGAGGCGTCGAAACGGACGACCAGGATGCGCCATTTCGATGTTCAAATCCTCGGGGGTATTGTGCTCCACAAAGGAAAGATCGCCGAAATGTCCACCGGCGAAGGTAAGACGCTTGTCGCCACGCTTCCGATCTACCTGAACGCACTTGAGGGCAAGGGCGTTCATCTTGTGACCGTCAATGACTACCTGGCCCGCCGCGACCGGAACTGGATGGGACCCATCTACGAATTTCTCGGGCTGACGGTTGGTGTGATCCAGCATGACATCCCGCAGGAAGAACGCCAAAAGGCCTACGCTTCGGACATCACCTACGGGACCAACAACGAATTCGGTTTCGATTATTTACGAGACAACATGGTCACCCAGATCGAGATGCGCGTTCAACGGCCGCTTCACTACGCGATCGTGGACGAAGTAGATTCGATCTTGATTGATGAAGCCCGCACGCCGCTCATTATCTCCGGCCCTGCGGAGGAATCGACGGATAAATATTATAAAGCCCAGCGCGCGGCGCTTGCGCTCACGGCGCACCGGATCGTGAAAGAGGAAGTCGATCCCGATTGGAAGGCCAAGCTTGAGGAGATCAAGAAGACGGTGGATTACATTGCGGATGAGAAGGCCAAAACGATCCGTATGACCGAACAAGGGGAGTCGAAGGCCGCGAAGCTCATGGGCGTGAGCAACATGCACGATTCGGACACGGTCGCGGAACGACATCACATCATGACCTCTTTGCGCGCCAAGGAGTTTTTCGAGAAGGACGTGGACTATGTGATCAAGGACGACGAGATCCTGATCGTCGATGAATTCACAGGTCGTCTTATGCCGGGGCGCCGTTTTTCGGACGGGTTGCACCAGGCGCTTGAAGCCAAGGAAGGCGTGGAAATCCGCCGTGAGAACCAGACGCTTGCGACCGTTACGTTCCAGAATTATTTCCGCATGTACAAAAAACTCGGGGGCATGACCGGAACGGCCGCAACCGAGGCGGTTGAGTTCGACAAGATCTACAAGCTGGACGTGGTAGTGATGCCCCCGAACCGTCCGTGTGTCCGTATTGATTCCGCCGATTGTATTTACCGGACTGAAAAAGAAAAATTCGACGCAGTGGTGCGAGAGATTGCAGAAGAACACAAGAAAGGAAGACCGGTCCTGGTCGGGACGATCTCGATCGAAAAGTCCGAACGCCTGAGTCGCATGCTCCAGAAGATCAACCTTCCTCATGTCGTGTTAAATGCCAAGTATCACGAAAAGGAGGCCGAGATCGTGGCGCAGGCCGGACAGCCGGGAGTCGTGACGATCGCGACGAACATGGCGGGCCGCGGGACAGACATCGTGCTTGGGCCCGGGGTGGCGGACAAAGGCGGGCTGACGGTAATCGGCACCGAACGGCACGAGGCCCGGCGTATCGATAATCAGCTGCGCGGCCGTTGCGGACGCCAGGGCGACCCGGGCTCGTCGAAGTTCTTCATCGCAATGGAAGACGAGCTCATGCGGCTTTTCGGGTCGGACAGGATTTCTTCCATGATGCAGCGCCTGGGGATGCAGGAAGGGGACGAGATCCAGCACCCTCTCGTGAGTCGGGCCATGGAGACGGCACAGAAGCGCGTCGAAGCGCACAATTTCGAGATCCGCAAACACCTGCTCGAATATGATGATGTCATGAACCGCCAGCGCGAGCTGATCTATGGCGAGCGAGATCTGGTGCTGAAGGGTTCCCCGGAGGAACTGAAAAAACATGTGCTTCAGATGGTCGAGAACGTGGTGGAGAGCCTGGTGCTGACTTATATCAATCCGGATATCCGCGAAGAAAACAAAAACCCCGAAGGGCTGATCACGGCTTTGAGCGAGAAATTCGGCGCGGGTTTCCGCGAAGTGGTGGAGAAGAACCTCGATGATATGGAAGGACTGCTGGAAGCTCTGGAAGAAAAAGTGCAGGAACAGTTGGGCCGCCGGGAACAGGAATTCGGTCCGGAGCGCATGCAGTATCTGGTGCGTTTTATTCTGCTTCAGGTGATCGACACGAAATGGAAAGAACATCTTTACGGGCTCGACAACCTTCGCGAGGGGATCGGTCTCCGGGCCTACGGCCAGCGCGACCCGCTCGTGGAATACAAACGCGAGGCCTTTGACATGTTCGACCAGATGACGGACAGTGTTAAGGAGGAGGCTGTCGAACTCCTTTTCCGCGTCCAGCAGATCCATGAGGTCAAACCGGTGAATCCGGTCGAGGAGTCCCATGCCCAGTACCTGCACCCTGAAGCGGGATTTTCAGAAAGTAAAGGAGCGTCTTCCGCGAAATTGCCGCGAGGCATGGGCGCTTCCTCGCCTTTTTCACCGCGCAATGAAGCTCCGGACGACCAGGCTCCGGCCCCTATTAAGCGGTCCCACGAGAAAATAGGCCGTAACGATCCCTGCCCCTGCGGCAGCGGCAAGAAATACAAAAAATGTTGCGGGATAAATGAATAAAAGAGACTCGTTCCTCGTTTGCCCGCCGACGTTTCAGTGGAGGGGGACTCGTTTTGGTTTTCGAGTCTCGAGGGACCAGTCCCGAATCGAGGTTTTCTATTATGAAACCTTCGGTTGAAAGAACTGCTCCGTACTCTATATTTCGCACCCCGTATCTCTACCAGATAGTATCAGGTCTTCTGCTCGCGTTGTGCTATCCCTCTACGGGCTGGGGATTCCTGGCCTGGTTTGCTTTTGTGCCGCTCCTCGCCTCCGTTCATCATGCTCAAAACCACTCACAGGCCCTGGGTTTTGGGCTGATTACCGGGATTGTATTCTTTGCTTTTTCCATGCACTGGCTTACACACGTGTCGACCGTGGGCTGGCTGCTCCTCGTATTGGTGGAATCGGTTTATATCATGGTGTTCGCGTGGCTTGCGTATGTGGGAATCAAGTCCCAAAAACCCGTCGTTTTCAAAATTGTATGGATTGCACTCGCATGGACGGCCACGGAGGTCCTTCGTTCCGAAATGCCGGTGTTCGGCTTCGGATGGAATTTGCTGGCGTATTCCCAGAGCTCCTATGTCCCGCTCATTCAATTCGCAAATGTTCTCGGCGCTTATGGGTTGGGATTCTTGATTGTGCTGGTGAACGCGTCCCTTTTTTATGCCTGGTTCAAACGTAAGGATCGCAGAGTGGCCCTTGGATCTGCGGCGGTCGCGGTTCTGGTGCTGACAGGAATTTTGGGTTATGGAAAAATGACACTTGCAAAATCTTTAAATCCCCAAGAGTACCTGCGTGTTTCGATCCTTCAGGGGAATATCCCGCAGTCTGTGAAATGGGAATTTATGGCCAAAGAGAAAATTCTTGAAATCTATGAGAAATTGACCCAGCTCGCGGCACTCGAACAGCCGGATATAATCATTTGGCCGGAGGCGGCCTTTCCGGGTTATTTCAATAAAGACCTCCAGGCAGAGCGGATTTCCCGGCTCGCACAAGAAATCCAGATTCCGCTTTTGATCGGCGGGCTCGAATGGGAAAGTGAAAAGGAGTCCTATAACAGCGCCTATTTTCTCAGGAAGGACGGCGTTTCCGGCCAGCGTTACGACAAGCTCCGGCTCGTGCCGTTCGGAGAATACATTCCGCTAAAATTTATTTTCGGATGGACGACACCCATTGCGGACGCGCTCGGAATCAGTGATTTTAGCGCGGGGGTTCTTCCTGTAATCTTTCGCTGGGCGCGCGAGGACTGGCCCTTCGGGGTCCTGATCTGTTTTGAGGATGTTTTTTCGGGCCTCGCGCGGGACTTGGCGGACCGTGATGCGAAATTTCTTGTTGTGATCACGAATGATGCCTGGTTCGGAAAGACCAGTGCGCCTTTCCAGCATCTTCAGGCTTCGATCTTTCGCGCCGTGGAAAACGGAGTGGCCGTTGTGCGCGCGGCAAACACCGGGGTTTCGGCTTTTGTCTCCCACCAGGGCCGCCTGCTTGCTGCCGTGAAGGACGCGGGAGGTGACGAGACTTTTGTGATGGGTCAGAAGACGCTCGACTTGCCGCTTGTGGCGGAGCGGACGCTCTACCGGCAGGGCGGCTATCTTTTCCCGTATTTCGTATTTAGTTTATTCCTGGTTTTAAGCTGGATATTAATTCAACGGAACAATACGAGATAGGCCTGTCATCGCGGGTCCCGTTGGCCTGGCTCCTTCGCAATGACATTTAGAGGAAATGTTTTATGAAAAAAATCGTTTGTATGTTGTGCATTGCCCTTTATGCCTTGAGCTTCGGCGGCTGTGTCCGTCTTGCGGGCGGAACCGGTTACTGGAAGACCGGGGCGAGCGGCGAAACCACCGCAAAAAAAATCGGTTTTGACACCGCGGATTATGTCCCCGGAAGTCCCGCGCCGGACAGCAATGAAAGTCAGGGCAGTATTACCACCTGAGATTACAACCCCGAATTACAACCCAACAAAAAATCGGAGGGCCTTCAAGATGAAAACACTCAGCATCCTCCTTTTCCTGGTTCTCATGAGTCCCGGGCTCCTCCCGGCCGAAACCCCAAGCGCGGAGTCTTCCGTTTTGCCGGAAGTCAAAACCTCGCCTGTTCCCCAGCCCACAGGGACCGCTGAAAAGCGCGGTGAACAGGCACGGCGCAGTGACGATTTGGGACAATCGTCTACAGCGCTCGTGAAGCAAGTTGGAACTTATGATCAATTGCTTTCGGCAGTTCGGGAAATGAAGTCCGAAAGCCGCGTCCGTGTCGAAAAGGCCGTGGAGCAGGAGCGCGTGCGCGAGGCATGGGAGATCGGCAGGCTCATCGACGCGCATGTCCTGCAACACAAGGAGCGAGCGGATTATGCAAAACAGGTTCTACCCAGACTGGCAGGCGATCTTGGCATGAGCGAGCGCGAACTTTACTACATGCTCAAATTTTACCGCGCCTATCCGATTCTGCCGTCGACGGCAGAATTGAGCTGGGGGCATTACAGGGAGCTTCTCTCCGTGAATGATCCTAAGGAAAGAGAGACGGTTGCCTCAGAGGCGGTCAAAAACAAATGGTCTGAAAAAGAAACCCGGGAAGCCGTCCGCAAAGTGAAGGCGAGGGCCGGTGAAAAAGCCACTCCCGCAGAAATCCTTACTGCGCAACCCGGCAAACCGTACACGTACCGGGTGGTTCTCGCCAGGACAGGAGGCCCCTACGCGGGGGAGTTAGCTGTTGACCTTGGATTCTCGAATTATGTGCGCCTTGCCGAAGTCGTGGAAGACACGAGCCCGTTCAAAGAAGGGGATGTCCTCGAGTTTTCGGAAGAAGAAGGCGAGGTCCGTTTATTGAACGAGTCCCCCTCCACCGAAACGTCAGCGGGCAAGCGAGGAACGAGTCCCGAGTCCCTGCTATACACTTATCGTACTTATGTCCACCGCGTTCTCGACGGAGACACTATCGAAGCAGTCGTGGACCTTGGGTTCGGGATCACCACCATGCAAACCCTGAGGTTTCGCGGCATTGACGCGCCCGAGATCGCCACGCGTGACGGCATGGAAGCTAAGGAATTTGTGGAATCCGTCATTGCGAGCCCCGCAGGGGCGAAGCAATCTCAAAATGACGGGATTGCCGCGTCGTCCCGCCAGCCGGCGGAACTCCTCGCAATGACAGCAAAATTTCCTGTCCTCATCAAAACCACCAAGTCGGATAAATACGACAGATATTTGGTCGATGTTTTCGCAGGGGACAAGTACGTTAACAATCTGCTATTAAAGCAGGGGTTAGCCGTACGGGTTGAGGAATAATTTTAACCCGGGCTGTTCATTTGCAGGGCGCCTGAATACAATCGAGTAGAATTAACTCGACTTTTAACATAGGAGAAAATTATGAAAGTTCCACCAGCGGTCAGTTATCACGACTGGTTGATCAAATCTTTAAAAGACCCGGAAGAGGCATCGGAGTATCTCAACGCAGCGCTTGAGGCGGGGGACAAAAAGGCGTTCCTCATGGCATTAAGGAATGTGATCGAGGCGCGGGGGGGCATGACCCGGATCGCCAGAATGAGCAAGATCAACCGGGTGAGCCTTTATAAAATGCTTTCGGGCAACGGAAACCCGGGCTTCGGGAATATTTTGCTGCTTCTTCAGGCCGCAGGCATCCGTTTTAAAGCCGCAGCTAAAAAATAAAAACTGCACTGTATAAAACATAGAATGGTACATTTTTTCTAAAAGACTACAATCCCACAGCACTGATTATCGTTTATTTTAAAATTGGAAATGAGTGCCGCCCTGACTTTTAATAATTTTTTTATGAAAGTCACGGACAGGAGTGATAAAAAGCATCGATGTGGGCCGTGTGCGGCATCGGAATAGGCTAAATATGAAAAAAACAGGATCGGACACACATAACCGGGTTGCGATTGTGACCGGTTCGGACCGGGGCATTGGTTTTGAAGTTTGCCGCCAGCTCGGGCGGTTGGGATATCAGGTGGTGCTGACCTGTCCGGACGCGGCCAAAGGAAAAAAGGCCGCCGCAAAGCTTCGCCGTCAGGGGATCCATGTTGTTTACCATGTGCTGGATGTTACCAATGAAAAGGACATTCGCGCATTGCAGTCATTTATCCTTAAGAAATTCGGGCATGTCGATGTGCTGGTCAACAATGCCGGAGTCATGATTGATGGAGGCAGGAGCCAGCTGGAGGGCCTTCTTGCCCGCCGTTTAAAGAAAGCTTCCCGGAAGCTCGATTTCGGGGAAGGGCCGGGCATCCTTGGGACGGACCGGGATATCGTCCGCTGGACGCTGGAAGTCAATTTGCTCGGGTCTCTCCGGATGTGCCAGGTTTTTGTCCCCTTGATGATGAAGGCCGGTTACGGGAGGGTTGTGAATGTGTCTTCGCGCTTGGGGCAGCTTGACAGCATGACGGACGCGGAAAAAGTCCCGGCTTACCAGATGTCCAAAACCGCTTTAAATGCGGTCACGCTCATGGTGGCTGATGCCGCGAGGGGCACGAATGTGCTCGTGAATTCTGTTTGCCCCGGCTGGACCCGTACCGATATCGGCGGTCCCGAAGCCCCGCAATCAACGGAAGAAGCAGCCCGGACCATTCTCTGGCTTGCAACCCATCCCGACGGCGGTCCCACAGGCGGTTTTTTTTACAACAAGAAGCGCATTGATTGGTAATGTGGTTATTGCTTTCAGCCCTGATGGAACCCCGGCTTCTGAGCCGATCCTGCAATGAGCTGCAAAGATGAAAAAAGGCCACGACATGGTTATTGCGTCATGCTATCTGGGTGGCGTCACAAACAACGATGATGATTTTGTTGCGAGGTCCGGCAACCGATTGTTTTGGCAAGCGATTTGCTTGCCTATCATTTTAAAAGTGCCATAATAATCCGCGTTGTCGATCCTGTGCCCGCACAAAAAAGAGGTTCCAAAGGTATGAAAAGTTTCAAGATTGTCTTGATCACGTTGGCGATCATCATCGTGGTAGCGAAAATTCTGATCTTGTTCACCGAAGAAAGAAAATTATACCGTCCCGATGATATGGTCTTTTTAACCCCGCGAAATGTGGAGATTCCTTATGAAGACATTTATTTCAATACCAAAGACCACCAATCCCTGAATGGCTGGTTTGTCCCGTCAAAAGGCGCCAAGATCACCATTTTGTATTGCCAGGGCCGCAGCAGTAACTTGTCGGACACCGTGCCTTTCATAAAATTCTTCCATGAAATGGGGCTCAACGTATTTGCCTTTGATTACCGGGGATTTGGCAATAGTTCGGGAAAGCCCAGTGAACAAGGGCTTTACAAGGATGTGGAGGCAGCTTACGACTACCTGATCACCCGAAAAGACATAGACAAGGATAAGATTGTTGTCTATGGGAAATCGCTGGGAGGCCCTGTCGCCACGCATTTGTGTCTGAAACGGAAATTAGCGGCTTTGATACTTGAAGGTTGTTTTCCCTCGCTGAAAACCTATGTCGGGGATATCGGCGGTTTTCTTCCCACCGAGTGGCTGGTTTCCGAGAAGTTCGACGCCGTGTCCAGAGTAAAAAAGATCAAGATCCCCAAGCTGATTGTGCACGGGATGGATGATGAAGTCATTTCTTTTTCCGAGGGGCGTTTGCTTTACAACAAGGCCGCTCTTCCCAAGGAGTTCCTCAGTTTTAACGGAGGTCATGATGATAATATCTATCTGACTTCCGAGGCCTATAAAGACAAGCTGGAGGAGTTTTTCCAGGATTATAAAATTTCCTGAAGTGGCCGCGGGTATCGGGTATAAAGAGGGGGATTTCTTCTATCGGGAGATATTGAAAGATCCGGAGCGGCTGTAATTTAAATTAAAGACAACCCGCCGTCGGCAGTGAGAGTTTGGCCGACGATCCACGAGGATTCGGGGGAGCAGAGGAACGCGACGACGCGCGCGAGGTCCTCCGGTTTTCCGATCCGTCCCGCCGGAGTTCTTTTCAGGACTTCCTGCTTGAATGCATCAAAGAAGGGAAAAGACTTCAACGCGTCGGTGTCCACCAGTCCGCCCGAGACGGCATTTACGCGAATCCCTTTGGGCATCAATTCCACACCCAGATAGCGGACCGTAGTCTCGATCGCGGCTTTGGAGATGCCGATGGCGCCGTAATTGGGGATAAAACGATGCGCACCCAGGCTCGAAAGAGCAATGATAATGCCTTCTTTTTTGGCCTCCATGGCCGGGAGCGCCTTCTGGGTGAGTGCGAGGAACGCCTTGGCGTTGATATCCATCGAAAGGTCCCACTGGTTCGGTTTGAGCCGGTGAACGGGTTTGAAGGCGCCGAGCGCGGCATTGTGAATAAGGATATCAAGCGTTCCAAAGGTTTTAAGGACGTCTTCGAAGAGGGCGTTGTGTGTGTCGAGGTTTCCGACATTGGCCTGGAACGCGGCGGCTTTCACGCCTTTGGCGAGGAGCTCATCAACGGTTTTCCTGGCGGCTTCTTCATTCTGGAGATAATTCACCGCGACATTCACGCCGTCGTCGGCCAAACGGAGGGCGATCGCCCGTCCAATCCCGCGGGAAGCTCCGGTGATGAGGGCGACTTTGCCTTTCATGGAATTTATCATGGCCGATAAGATAGCCACATTTTTTTAGAAAATCAATCTATTTTGGCACGTACAGCGCAGGGCGTACGGAGTACGGCAAGCGATGATCGTGGCGGTCGAACACGTCATACGAAAAAAGATGCTTGGGGCGGTCCCAATACTATTCAATTTTGGCGGAGCTGAAATTGGGGCCGTCCAAACTACCATCGTTGAAAAGAAAGAAAAGTTTGGGCGGAAACAGAGCCTATGCTATAATTCTCCACCCAAAAATTATAACGAACGAAATTGTGAACACCATTACAAATAATCTGCAAGCCTTTCAGCGCCGGATACTGGACGGAATCGTCAGACATTTCGCTCATGGTGCCCTGGAAATCCGGGCAGAAAAGATCGTTCAGCTCTTTGAAAATCAGATCCCGCGGGGAAGCCGGATATTGGATCTGGGGGGCGGGTGGGGTTTTTATGCCAGGCCTCTTCAAGAGAAGGGGCATGAGCACCTGGTTCTGGATGTCGTGAACCCCGGGTACCAGAAAGCGCCCGTGGTCCTGTACGATGGTTTCAGTATCCCATTCCCGGATCAAAGCTTTGATGTGACGATTCTCGTGACCATGCTTCATCATGTGCCCGACCCGCAAGCGCTTTTCAGGGAGGTGCGGCGTGTGACGCGTCAGAAGGTCGTGGTGGTAGAAGATCTTTATCATCACGCGGCCGGCCGGTTCTGGACCATTTGCCGCGACAGACTTTTGAATATGGAATTCATGGCACATCCGCATCAGTTTCGTAAGGATGGCGAGTGGCGGGAGTTTTTTAAGACCGCCGGTTTTGAAATCAGCTCTTTTAAAAGTTTCTATACTTGGCTTGCAGGATTTCGTATCCTGAACGGAGTTTACGTGCTTCAGCGCTGTTGAAGTACGCCCCAATGCTTTGTTTCGCCTAGGGGCGGAACAACAGGGGTGGCGCGAAAATAATACCCCCGTTGTTTCCTGACGGAAACACGGCACGGGGGTGACATAAAGGGCATGTCATGACACAGCTTGCGATTGAAAAGGTTCTCTGGATGAAAGAAGGAGAGGGCATCGCGGCCTGTGGCCGTATCCCGGAGGATTCCGAATTTTTCAAGGACCATTTTCCGGGGTTTCCGGTGCTGCCCGGCGTATTGGCGCTTGAGATGCTCAAGCAGACCGCGGAGCGGTATTTGGCATCGCTCGCGAGCGGTGAGGGGCAGCATTATTTTTTGAAGCAGATTCGCGCGACCCGGTTCACGAGATATCTCCGGCCCGGTGACGAGTGGGAAAGTCGTTTGATGCTCATGAAAAACGAGGGCGAAGAAACGGAGTGGGACGCGAAGTTGTTTTACCACGGCGACGTTGCCGTATCGGCCAAGTTGATGCTGGCCAGAGTCAAAAATCCGCAATCATCAGCATTGTCATAGACAACTTAGGAAGGACAATAGAATGATCATGGAGAAAGAGCTCTTTACGAAAGTTCAGCAAACACTTGCCGGCGCGTTGGGTGTGGATGGGTCTGATATTACACCGGAAGCTTCCCTGAAACGGGATCTTGGCGCAGAGTCCATCGATTTCATCGATATCGTTTTTCGTCTCGAAAAAGCTTTTAATCTCAAGATCCCGGCCGGAGATCTTTTTCCGAGCCATCTTCTGAACGATGAGCGTTTCGTCAGGGAGGGCATGGTCACGACCGAGGGGCTCGCGGAACTTCGTACGAGGCTTCCTTACCTCGAACTTGAAGAATTCACCAAGGACCCGCAGATTATGAAACTGGCGGATTGTTTCACGGTGAAGATGCTTCTTCGTTATCTTCGTGACCGCTTGGGCAAGAGTTCCTGCTCCGATCAATGTTGTTCATAAAACAAAAACCAGCCACGCTGCACGGCGTTGGCGTTGATTTGATATCCCGCAACCGTGTAAGGCAATTTCTTTCCCGCCATAGAAATTATATCCGTGAACGTTTTCTGAATCCCTCGGAACGCCGGTCCTTGAAACATCTTTCCCTCCAGGAATTCGCCGAGCTTTTTACGGCCAAAGAAGCATTTTTCAAGGCCTGCGGTGAGGCGTGGATGGGGCTCGAAGGGTTTCAGGACATGCGGATGAAACGATGCGGAGGAGATCATTTTGAGATGGAATGGCGGACCGGCCGCACCAGGAAGCTTTACCGCGGAGAGGGCCATTTTTTTCGTAACGGGGACCTGGTGGGCGCACAGGCCATGATCTGGGGATAACATGCGCTGGCTCCTTCTTGAGAAGATCCATTCGATCCACAAGGGAAAAAAGGCCGTCGCCTTCTCCAAAGTTCCCCGGGCTCCCTACAGTTCGGAAGTTCTCTTTATTGAAATGATGGCACAGACCGGCGGTCTCCTGGTCGGCGCCGAAAATGATTACCAGAAAGATCTTGTTTTCGCGAAGATCGAGAACGCGACCATCACAAGCATTCCGAAGTCCGGTACCCCTCTTCAGATCGAGGCTTGGTCTGAAAATCTTGGAACCGAAGGCGGCTGGTTCGAGGCGTCGATCACTTGTGCTGAAGGATTGGTTGCGCGGGCGAAGCTTTTGCTTATGGCTGTGGGGGGGCTCTCCGCGGGACAGACGAAGTCCATCACGTTCCACGAGGCTTTTATGAATCATTTTAACGTCCGCGAAAAGATCATCCAGCCCGCATGACTGCAAAACGCCGTGTCGTGATCACAGGTTTC
>Ga0265297_10004620_pt1 | contig 22159 bp, 12 predicted proteins | sample Munlanlwell13791_FD_192502 | JGI IMG/M metagenome (GOLD analysis project Ga0265297, IMG submission 192502) | Leachate microbial communities from a municipal landfill in Southern Ontario, Canada - Leachate well 137-91 | ecosystem: Engineered > Solid waste > Landfill > Unclassified | place... | reverse complement strand
CACCCAGTCAGCCCCGTCGAAATAGGCGAAAACCAGCGCGTTCCGGTCGTTGTCACGATAGGCAATTCGCGGCCGCTGAGAAATTGGATCAAGGGCAATTCGCGCGTAGGAACCGATGTTGCCCTGGAATGCTGGAGACTCGATGGTCCAGCCCGCTTCACTGAGCTTTGCGAGCATGAGGTTACCATTAGTCCGGTTGTAGTAGGCAATATTGGGCTCGTTGAACTTGTTCAGGACAAGCGAGCAATATTCGCCGACTTGAGCGTTTGTTGCTCCGCCGTCATCGACCGTCTGAAGCAGCCAGCTTCCTTCTACGGTGCGATGAGCATAGCGAAGGACTTTGTCCACGGCATCGAAATACGCGATGTGCGGCCGACCATTGCTGTCAAGCGCCAAGGACGCGTAAGTTCCCATATCGGGAAGGCCAGCGGCATACTCGGTCTTCGCCGAAGCGACACCCCGGCCGTCGACAAGTTCCGTAACCCACTCGATGCCATCGAAGTGAGTGCAATAGAGCGAGCCGCCACCGTCGGGATATGTGCGGTAATAAGCGATGAAAGGTTCGTTGGTCAGTGGATCCACTGCCAAGCTGCAGTACCTGCCCCAGTCCGGGTCGACGGGGGTAATGGTCTGGATGTTGCCAGTGATTGGAAAGATAGCGGGCAGATCTCTGTGCGACCAATTCCACATGATCGTGACAGGGGCGTCCATGGCGAATGTCACGAAATTGCGTGAAGACTCTGGAATGTCACCGAGGATCACTGAGTAACCATCCGACTTCCAGCCCGGGATAAAGGGAGGAACGCTGGCGTTGACGTCGATGCCGGCATCCATCCAGTGAGACCCCAGGGCGGGGTACGAGGGAACGCTGGCCAGGGATGACTGGATAGTCAACAGGTATTGAGTGGTCCAGTTCCAGGTAACCGTGGTCGGATTGGTGCGTATCCGGAATGTGTAAGAGAAGTCGACAGACCCATCGTTTCCGGGAACGCCCGAATAGTTCCTGGGGAGTCCTTCACCCGTTGCAGAGAATCCGGTGCACATGTATCTTACTCCGTCCTCGGCACCAGGAATGGGGGATTCCACGGAGAGGGCGATAGTGTCGTTATAGAGCTTCGTGTAGGTCCCGGCGGCGGGGATAGGGCTGCCCTGCGAGGAGATAATCTCCAAGGTGATGTCAGAAGGCTGGACGATCCACTTTATCGAGTTGGGTCCGGACATCGTCAGCGTGATTGATGGATTGGTCGTATTATCGAAGAAAATGGCATTTCCATTGAGGTAGTATCCGACCGCAAGGTAGTTCTTTCCGCCTGATGCAACCGGCGATGTTATGCGCGCGACCACAACAGTGTCTTGCGGATACCAGTAGTATCCCTCAGCCGGATTTGGAGATCCCAGGCCTGTGGGATTCGTGATGTCCAAACGATACTCGTTCTGCCACTGCCATGTGATGGTGGAAGGCGTATAGAGAACGAAGGTCACTGAATTGGTCTGACCGCCGACTGGAACGGCGCCCGTACCCAGGAACCCGCTGCTGACGTACCTGACTCCGGATGTCTGGTAAACGCTGTTCTGAACGGTTGCCAGTACGTTGTCGTTGGAGTCGAAGAAGTTGTCCCCAGGAGGAGGTGACGGAACGCCAATCTGCCTGGGATTGAGCACTTGCAGCCTGAACTGCTGGGTCCACTGCCACTCGATCGAGCCAGTACCAGTGCATATGAAAGTGATGACGGGAGTATCGGTGTACCCCCATACTCCGCTCTCCGGCACCGAGCCAGTGCCAAACCAACCTGAAAGCCGCCAACCCACATCGGGGTCACCGGTAGCCACGAACCGGCTCGTAGTAAGATTGGCTGTGGAGCCCACCTGCTGCCACTGGCTGAATTCCGTCGCTGGAGATCCGATTGACTGAGCGCTTGTAATAGCGATCAGGTATTCCTTGGTCCAGTGCCATGTAATGCTGGCATCTCCCGACAGAGGAAACGAAACCGTGCTGCCAGTCCCGGAGGCGGGAACAACAGTTCCATCCCCACTCCAACCAGTGCACCTGTAACGGGTGTCAGTAATGCCCGCGTAGGCCCAGGGGGATACCACCGCACATGTAACACTGGTCTGTCTCGGCAGAGGATTCTGGCCAACTGGAGGCTGCGGAGCACCGATCAAAGGCGCTTCAGCGTCAGTAAACACAAAGAGGTCGTATCCGGCCAGTCCAAGGCACCAGTACATCATGTTCTGAAACGCGCCAGTCATCATATCGTTTGTCCACGCTGTCAGCCCGGGGTAGAACGCTGACGCATTGCCGTTCCACCATATGGCCGTTCCCTTGTTATCGGTGCGGCGGTACACCGTCACCATGCTGAACCACGTGCCGTTACCGCCGTAAGTCCCACCCTGCACTTGGAATACGTCTATCGTACCGTCCGACACTTTCGGCCACGCGCCTTCCATGTCCGACGAGCCGGTAGTCGATGTCGTCCCGCTGTAGGCGGCATATCGCCCGTTCACTATCGGGTGGTTCTCCTGACCGGTCGTTACGCGGACAGGCCACGGGGAGAACGAAATCCACAAGTCCGAAGGCGTTCCGACAATCAGGTGGAAAACATCGAGCCAGTTCTGGTCGTTCTGTTCGGGATTCCAGCGCGTGTCGCCGGAAATCTCGCCCGTACCGGTGCCGATCAAGATACCGCCATTGTTTACGTAGTTCTTGAGAATGGTGGCGCACCAGTCAGGCACTTTCTGGCCCTGATAGCCGCTCCAGCCCCAACCATCACGGAACTGGTAAAGAACTGAAACGCGGTACGCGTTGATATTGGTGAGCTTAGATACATCGCTGAAAACGTCAGCGCGAGAAACAGTGGTGAAGCCAAGCCCGGTAAAAATGCCCTTGTTGGCATCCAGCGGCTTGTTGGCATGGGAATCGAGCAGCAGCAACTGCTCGGCGTAGGAAGGCGATATCGACACGCTCGACGCGGCGAAAGCAAGAACAACGGCCAAGATCAACAGCCAACGCTTCACGGTTGACTCCTTTCGAATATGACCAAGCTAAGCATCCTTACAATAGTGGCCATCGAGAGGCAACTGTTTCAAAAACCCTACTCAAGAAGCCGTCGCACGAGGAGCAGAGCCGAGCTGGAGTCAAGTCCGGCTGCTATGCTCGGAGAGACATGGTAGTAGAGCGAGACGAGCCCGGTTCCGAGGTTTGATGCCGAAACATGCAGGTCTCTTTCCCTGCAAAGACCCCGCACAGCGCTTGATGCATAGGATCCGAATGCCGCTGTAGCAATGAAACAACCGCCACCGCCGCCAACATTTCCGACATTCTCATTCTGTTCAGTCGGAACCGTGGGAGTCAGAGTGACCGGACCCCACCCGGAAGCCTTTTGATATCTAAGCGTGTCATCCGCCCAGTAGACGAATTGTGGCAATCCGTCTCTATCGAGCACAAGGGAGCCAAAGCGCCCGACATGAAGCCCAGCCGTATCGAGCATCTCGCTCACCCAGAACTTGCCATTCCAGAAAGTGTATCTCAGGCCCAGCGAACTGTCGTCATAGTAAGAAATGTGAGGGAAGCCAGCGGCATCGATGACAAGGCTGTTGTAGAAGCCTGCATCCCCGCTTGACTGCACGACCCGGTTGATCCAGACATTGCCTGCCTGCTGCGCAAGGATCACGTCAATTGTGCGAGGTGAATTGCGGAAATCCTGAAAGACGACGAAGGGCGTACCGTCGGCGTTGAACGCGAGGTCGATAAAATAGCCAGTACCGGCGATACTACTGATCTGGCTCTTAATCCAAGCTCCTTCGGACCGATAGATGAAGTATGGGGTACTGTCGGTCTCGTTCCTGTAAGCAATGGCCGGTTCGCCGGTAATCGGGTTGGTTGCGATGGCTGTGTAGGTGCCAACGTTGCCTACGGAGTCAAGGGCCAGATGTGGCGAGGGGGTCCAGAAACCATCCTGGTATTCGCGGTAGCAGAGATCTCCATTGGTGGCATCGTAGTATGAGACGCCCAACCGTGAACCAGGCAGGGGTGTGATATCGCAGTACTGGCCGACAAAGCCGGCAGCATCGACGATGTCGTTATACCAGTTTCCTTCGATGTCCTTGCGGGCGATCTTGAGATCGGCGTAGCCGAATGAGTAATAGAGGATAACCGGCGACTTCTGGTCGTCGAATATCAGCTTGGTGTACTGTCCGACAAGCAGGGAGGAATCCGCAGTCTCGATGACCCAGTTTGCACCGTTAAAGTAGGCGTACTTCAGGTAGCCGTTCTGCTCGTCGAAGTACGAGACTGCCGGGAATCCGTTGTTGGGGTCAATCGTGATGCAAGTGTACTTACCAACGAGCGGGGAATTGTCGATGGTGATGGGCAGATTGCTGAACATCGGGGTGGGTGTGAATTCGGCGTCGCGGTAGAACCATGTCACCGAAGAAGGGGCTGTAAGAAGGATGGAAATAGCGAATGCACCGCTGGAGGCGATGACGCCTGTTCCTCCGCTGCCATCGAATCGCTTCCCATCCACAAACAGCGGCGCACCCAGATTAATCGCAGTTCCGTCGGGATAGTAAGAGGCTCCTAAAGCCGGTATGCAAGGGATATCCAGCGCGCAGAGAACCGACAGTTCAAAGTACTTAGCCCACTGGAAAGCCACGCTCGAATTGGCCAAAATCTGGAAGTAGAACGAGTTTGTCGTTCCGGTTGCGGGCGCGCTTCCAGAGCCGGTCCAGCCGGTGCAGTAGTACCTGACCCCAGGGCTTTCCTGAAAGTACTGCTCAGCAGTGCAAAACACAGTGACGCCGCTCTGGAAAACGCTTACCCCAACGGGGGGAATGGTTGTCCCGTACTCCGAGGCCACCGTAACCGAGTATGTCACGGCCAGAGCAGCGCGATTCCGGCACACGCTGCATGCCAGCAGTAGGATTACACAAGAGAGGCAGACAAACAAAATGCGGGCCGAAGACATAGGCTTCCTCCGCTTGCCGTGGCCGCAGCCAAACGGTCTCTATCGTAACGGGCAACTATATCTACCATACCTCGTTTGTCAACAAAAACTTTTCCGTACGCTCGCGGAAACGCCCTTCCCAACAACTTTCTGGTAACTGGCGCAACGGTTGGGGCTGCAAAAAAACGGGGCACCTCTGAGGGTGCCCCGTGTATTGTGCCTGCGTTGCCTATTTGCGATGCTTCTCGATGATGGAGCGAATTTCCCCGGCCGGTTTGAACCCGAGCAACCTCTCCGCTTCGGTTCCGCTCTTGAAGACGATCATCGTCGGCACCGCCCGGATGCCAAAGCGAGTCGCCGTGGCTCGTGCCTCGTCGACATTGACTTTCACAAACCTGACGTTATCCTCAGGCTTGGCAGAGTATTCCTTTGCCAGTTGCTCGATAACGGGGCCCAGCATTCGACACGGGCCACACCAATCGGCGTAAAAGTCAACGAGCGCCACTCCTGAGTGCTTGAGTATCGCGGTCTCGAAATCCGCATCGCTGACGTGTGTAATCTCGGACATTTCTTGCTCCTTCCTTTCCAAGCTGCCCTTCGGCAGTTGATAATCATGCCTATTGCCGCTGGTCACCCGACTTCGCACGGGCTCAACCGCGGACACAAGTAGTATACACGAGCCCTGCTCGAAAGAAAGCAACTTCGAGCGACCGGCTACTTCTTGTCGCCCGGCTTCTCATCCTTCTTCTCTTCCGGTGGAAGATAGGACTTTATCGTCTTTTCGCCGGGCAACGAAAAATCGTTGTAGCGAACGATTCCCTTCATGTCAACGAGGATGTTGTTCGGCACCCCGACGACTTTGTAGCTGCCGGAGACATCCTGCTTCGTGTCGAGGAGGATGGTGTAGTTGATCTCCTTGTCCTTGGCAAACTTCTTCAGCTTGTCCCGCGCGTCGTAGACGTTGAGCGCCAGTATTTTGAGGCCCTTTGCCGCGAAGTCCTTTTCCATCTTCACCAACTCGGGAACTTCAGCCCTGCAACTGGGACATCCGATATACCAGAACACCAGCATGACCGCTTTCTTGTCCTTGAAATCGGAGAGAGCGACATTGTTGCCCTCGATATCTTCCAGTGTGAAAGCAGGTGCAACCTCTCCGACCTGCGAGCCGACCTTCGGCTTCTCTTCCTTCTTGTCTTCGGAGGAAGCGAACCGATTTGCCATAGCTAAGGGAAGCAGCAGCGCGACCAGGAGGAGTATTTTCAGAGTTTTCATCTCTTTTCCTTTCCAGTTACCCGGTTCAACCCACGTAGTTACTGCCAGCCGTGAAGATGAAGTACTGCGCCGTCAAGAGGAGCATGATGCCAAACCCTACCTTCACCGCCACCAGCCACGCCCCGCTCTTCGGCAAAGAAGCCAGGATCCCGGCGAACGTGCCTATAACGATAAAAAGAACACCCAAACCGAGAGAAAAAACGAACATCAGTGCTGCCGCATAGAACCAGGAAGCTGATGTGGCTGACAGCGTCAGGATTGCCCCAAGAGCCGGAGTCGTACACGGGCCGAGGATAAGGGCCGACAGGGCGCCGACCATGAAAGCTCCCATCAGTCCTCCCTTCGAGGTGCCGATCGGAAGGCGCCGTGTAACGAACTCCGGCATCTTGAGGTCGAAAAGTCCCAGCATTGACAGCGCAAAGAGCAGACAGATGTTCCCAACCAACAGATTGAGGAGAACGGAATTCGTCCAGACCCCGAACAGAACCTTGAACACCCCGTTAACGACCGTCCCGAGAATAGTGTAGACAATCGCCATGCCCAACACGTACGATACTGACAGATAAAAGCCGTGCATTCTTGATTTTCCCGAGGCTCCGCCGATATAGCCAACGGTGATAGGAATCACGGGGTACACGCACGGAGTCAGCGAGACGAGGAATCCTGCTACGAACACTATCGCGAAAGCAAGGGCACTTCGACTGCCTATCGCCTCCTGCGCAAGTGTTCCAAAGTAGTTGATCAGGGATTCCATCTCTTGCACCTCGTTGCGACTGACGCAACAAGCGTGCCATTCGGCGACGCCACAGGCGTCGTCCTAACATCTTATATCACAGATAGTTATGCATTTCGCGCTTTGCCGGGCACGACAGCAAGGGTCAGGAACTGACGAACATACTCCCCAATAACTGACTGCCCGATCAATTGGCCGTGCGGCAATAGGCGAGAAAGTCGGCTACTTCGCAAGCGGTCTCATCCAGAATATCGCCCATCGAGCGATCCGGGGCGGCGAACGTTCGGCGGATCGAGAAACTTGTAATGGCTCTGTTCGACAGATTGTCGAACAAGACGATCTCGACTCCGAACAAGGCACTGCCTCGCCCTGATGGAATCAGCCGTTTGAATCTTCCTACCGGGTTGTACTCAACTATCGTGCCCTTAACAAGAACTCCCGGCTTGTCGTAATCCCCAAGCCTGACATCAGAGAAAGCATCCGGGTACAGGAAATTGATCTTGTTGTAGATTCGCTCCGGGAAACTCAAGGAGAGCCCGGGTTCGTTGAGCCCGGGGAACATCTCAAAGCGGCCAATAATGAGCCTTTCGTACGCCTTGAGGCTTACGTCACGCGGAGCGTCGCCCGAGTACTTGAAGTCAGGCTTCCTGTCGGGATTCTCTCCGCTCCCAGGTTGGCATCCGGGCATGATCAGCATCATCATGAACATCGCAAGCGCCAAGGGTCGCAACATGGTCGTCCCTCCTTCATATAGGATATTGCGTTGTCATCGGACTGCTACCTTTTCGGAATGCCTTGCGAGTCGACTTCCATCAAGATTCTCGCTCCCAGGCGGGTAACGACGAAGCGCAACCCTCCGCCCGGGGTCTCTTCAAAGCTCGGAAGTCGGGTACCACTTTTCTCATATGAGATCACTCCGTAGGGAATTGCAGTGAGCAAAGGAGGAGAGTGCAGCCTGTACACCGGGCTTCCGCCGGGCAACAAGGCGTCTGGGAAGCGGAGGCCGAACTGGATTGAGACAGCGATCACAAAAGGGGCAAACAACGCGCCCCGCGCCACAAGGGGGCACGGATCTTCGCCATCCAACAGACCGTCTCCATCAGAATCAGCATTCAGCGGATCCGTGCCGAGCCTGTGTTCGGCCCGAATAGACAGGCCGTCACCATCTTCGTCAAGAAATTCAGCACCAGCCATACTGATGGACTTACACCACTCGCCTTCACGGACTTTGCTGAAATCCTTGCCAGGCTTCGACCGGGATTCAACTGTCAGCCAGACCGATTTTCCCTCGGCCTGAAGCCGGATCGGAACATATCTGCGCATGGGAAATCTCTCGATAATCCTGCCTTTCCCGCCCGGGTAGCTCTGCCAGAGCAAGTACCCGCTCCGGGTTGAAATGAGATCCACGCCAGGGGCAGAAAGAAATGGCCCGGCGACTTCATACAATTCGAACGCGTCCTCTCGACGAACCAGAGGTCCGCAGAGGGTACCCTTTTCCGCAATTCCGTACAGCATCCGGCGGATTTCGTCATTCTTTTCACCGTTGCCCGTCAATGTGACTGCAGACGGTCGACACCCAAACAAAGTCTGGATGGACACCTTGGCCGCGGAAGCAACGGAGCGTGCCCATTCATCACCTGTCGCCGCAAAAAGCCTGAGTGCAGGTAAGGAGATATCAGAGCCGCTTGCCTGAGCTTTCTCCAATACCCATTTCACTGGTGGTATGATGCTCATTTCCTGCAGAGCGCACCATTCGTTGATCTGTTCATCGAATTTCGCTGCCGAGGATGGCCAGAACTGCAAGGCCTTTCTGTACAATTCCACCGTGGATAGCGAGACTGTTTCTGTCTTCAGAGCGAGTGTCGCGTAATACGCAAACTCGCTCTCGTTTGCCGCATTTCCCGACAATGCTGGCACAAGTGCACGCCAGAAGGCGTCCGGCAAACCGCTACCGGTGTTGAATTTCCTTCCCTTTCCACCAACATACCCAACGGCCGCTGCAAGTCTCGCGCAGATCTCCTCCGACACTCCTGCGAAGTCCATCTCCTCCATCAGCGATGTCAACTGCGGGCACTCGACACAGCAACGGGCAAAGAACGCGTGAGGGAATATCGCCCCGTCCTTGTTTGCAGACTTGAGCGCCCCCTCGAAGAAGGTCGAGAGCAAGGCCGGAGTTGGCCATTGCTGGATTTGGGCAGACGCAAGCATAGTATCCAACTCGGGAGAAATCTCCCCGATCGATTCAATCAGGGCGGAAGCACCGACCAGAGGCAGCCGCCATTCCGTGAGGATTGACGCTGAAAGTTGTCTCCATCGCGACGCTGTGTCATTTCTTTCCAGAGCCTGCCTTAAGGCCGTCTCCAACTCCACGCATCTGTTGGCCCGACAGAAAGAGGCAACGTTCCTGAAAGCCGTTTCTCCTCTGAGAGGCGGAGATACGAACAACTTCGCCACTTCCTGCGGCATTTTTCGCCCGTTCAGGGCAAGGACCAGTTGCGCCAGATCTTTCGTGCGCTCTGCACTTGAGTTGCCCATGTAAAATTCCGCGAGCCCGACAAGCTTACTGCAAAGGCCTGGCCTGACAAGATTCTCCAGACATGTATCCCGGTCTCCACCGTCCGCGCTGGAAAGCCACTTCAGCAACTGAGCGCTGTTAGCATCGTCGCCGAACTGCGACATCAAGCGAAGATCTCCGACCTTCTCCGCGGCGGCCTGAATTGCGGACGACAGCCCTCGATACTCGTCAGGAGATTTCAAGATGAGCAAAGAGGCTTTGTCGAACAATGCGGGAGTCTTAAGAGCCCCAACGACAAGATCCCGGATCGGCGCAGCCTTGGCAATGCCGCAGTAGTCCAGGGCAAGAAGGGCTCTCTCGGTGTCGCCGGATTCCAAGTCGGCCTTCAGGACGGATGTCACGTGCGCAACAAATTTTTCCACAGGGGTAGAATTGCCCTCATCCCCGAAAGAGTGGCTTGCCAGGCAGAGGGCAAGGATGACCAGGGAAAGAGAAGCGGTCGCACACACTCGGTGCCAGTCACGACGAAGAATCAGAGATAACTTCTGTACCATTTTCCTGTAACCGACAGTATAATATGTCGTTATAGCATCTGTATGGGCAAAATCCAGCGAGCCATACTCCTCGTTCTGTTCCTTTCAGTCTCCACCAGCGCATTGTGGGGGGAAGACGCAGACCCCTCTCCCACCCCAAGCATGTCCCCCGGCGACAGCCAGGGCTATGCTGAAATGGAGACGGCTGCGCGCAATTTTACCGCATGGTGGAACGATCAGTCAGGCTATTTGCTGCTACCTCACATTCCCCGTTACAGTGGCCGCTCACCGGAAATTGGTGAGATCGCCAAACTGCTGATAATGGTTGGATACCGAGGCGAATTGGCTGAAGTCGTGCGCGCCCAAGCGATCAGCGAATTGCGAGAGATGGGACTCCAGGCATTGAAGCCCCTTTACGAGGTACTTCGCGGGAAATCCGTTCTTGGCGGCGTAAAGATTCCGGCAGGCATGAAAATGTCGGACATGCGAGCATTCGCCGCGATGGCCCTTGGCGAGATGGAGAAGCAAGAGGCCTTGCCAGAACTGGGATTGTGCCTTGACGATGAGGACCCCTTCCTGCGCGCGGCTTGCGCCACTGCTATAGGCAAACTCGGTGGGATCCAGTTCACAGACCGCCTCATCGAGGATTACACACGCGGACCACGTAATACAAACCCCTACCTCCGATCCGCTTACCTTGGAGGGATCGCCTTTCTGGCCGCTCCTCGCGCCATGCCAGAGCTCTTTGCCACTCTCGACGACCGCGACGCACGCGTACGCGGCAATCTTGCACTTGCGTTCGGAATGCTCTCGGAGGAAGCCGGCCCGAGAATTATCAAGCACTACCTGCACGAGTATGGCCAGTATCCTTCTGTGCGCCTGGCTTGCGTCTGGGCTCTTGCCGAGATGGGCAGGCGACAGGCGGCAACCTACCCGCGCGAGCGTTATACCGGGGAACTCCTCGATATCGAGGATACAATCCGTTACAGTGTCTATCATGAGAACGTTCCGCTCCTTCGCATACATTTTGCGTGGGCTCTCGGACATCTCGGAACCGATACATCATTCCAGATACTGCGATCGATGATCGGCGACGCGACACCTGAGGTGCAGGCCGCAGTTCTTGTCGGCCTCGCACTTTCCGGAAGACTCAAATCCGTCCCACCGGAGGATATCAGGGCTATTCCCGCCGTGTCGAACCTCTATGACGTCCTCAATTCGGCGATGCTGATCGACCCGCGCGACGGCAAAATCATTGAGTTTGAGAATCTTCTCAACAGCTTCACCTCCGGCCTATCGCAACCTGTGAAGCCCTCTGGCGAACCAGAGTCGGAAATCCTTCCCAGTGTAAGCGACATCGGCTCCTCGGCGCTGATTTTGCTGGCCGCGAAGACGTTCATCAGCGGACGCTTCAGCTTTATCGAGGGCGGGATCCCGTCATCCAACTCTTTTCTTGTTCGTCAGGCTGCCTTGCTCGCGATGGGAATGCTCCAGGGCGGCAGTGAAATGAGGCGCGCATCCATTTCACTGGCGAGGATCACAGCGGATCTTCCTAATTCACCAGTATTGTATGCTCTCGGCAACATTGCGATCGGCATGCTCTACAACGACCAGTCCGTTCCCTACCTGAAATCCCGACTGAGCGGAGAAAAGGGACATCCTGAATCCCCCGTATCCGTGGCCGTGGCCATTACACTTCTCAGAGGGCTTCCTTACAGAGACCCGCTTCTTGCTGTTCTCGAGAAAGACAAGAGCAGCGCAGTGCGGAGCGCAGCCGCCTTTGCCCTCGGCCTGATTCGTGCCCCCGGAGTACTCGAGGCCCTGGTGGACATAATATCCCGCGACACCAATTCGGTTGATCTCCGAGTGAGTGGGTGCTTTGCCCTGGCACTACTTTCAGACCCGGCAGGCGTCCCAGCGCTGTATAAGCTCGTAACAGATCGAAAACTGGCGCGCTCGGCTGACGGCAACTACCTCCGCGGCTGCGCCGCCCTGGCAATGAGCCGACTTGGAGCTGGCAGAGCATACATGCTTGCCCTGAAGAAGGAGATCGAATCGTCCGATGACTCCAATTTTACTGCTTTCGCATCTATTTCCCTGGGGCTGGCAGGCAAGGACGAATACCTGGATACTGTCATCCCTCTTCTCAATTCCCCCCTGGCATCCGTAAGACAGGCCGCTTGCCTTGCCTTGGGATTCTCCCGAAATAAAGCCTACTGGCAGGAACTATCCGCCATAATCAGCGACAACTCCAAGACGGAAACGCGCGCCTATGCTGCAGTTGCAGCCGGTCTGCTGAATGATGATGCTGCGGCGTTCGGCCTTGCGGACATACTCGATTCCCACAAGGAAAACAGTGCGGCCAACAGGGCGGCGATCGTTCAGGGACTCGCACTATCGGGAGTCAATAATGCGCGAGTTATGCAGACCTTGATAATGATGGGCGGCGATTCAGATGCCCGCTGCCGGAAATACTCAGCCGTCGCCCGGTTCGTCCTTGGAGACCCCGAGGGCATCGACCTTTTCCTCAAGATCATCTATTCGAGCGGCATGGATCACACGAAACTTGACGGACAACTGATCCGCGAGTGGGCAAACGAGTCTCTTCCCCAGTTCTTCAAGCTCAGATCCTATCTCCTGTACTAACCCGCACCTCCGCACGCATTCCTACTCCCCGTTTGGCGGAGCCTCCTTGTCTTGTGCATCCTCTGGAGGCGCCGGTGGCTGGATCTCCATAATCGCCTTCTCAACCGCCCCCCTGGCCTTTCCACAGGCCTCCAGAAGCGCCGAAGCTGTACCTTTGGGCAGCGATAGCACAAACATAGCAACTTCATCGGTCGACTCCGTCGCCCACTGCTCGACGAGGTCCTGCCTGGTGCTGAGGAATACCAGCACCTTCTCCTCCGGTAGAAGCGCCAGCCCTCCCCTCTTGAGCCATTCCAACCGCCAGGCTGCCTCATCCTGCGCGCGGGCATCGGCCTGTGCAAGATCGGCCAATGCCTGGGCAAACACCGAGCCGCGGGAAAACTCCGTTGAGGATTTCGTTGCAAGGAGTCTGGCGCACTCAAGCCGAAGTTCCGCGCTTTTTCCCAACGCCAGAAGACAGAAACATCGTGCATCGAGAATTGCGGCCGCCACGGAGGGTTCTCCTGCGCTGATTCCTGACGAAACATCCAACACTGATGCGGGCTGACCCCGAATGGTCTCCAAGATCCTTATCGCGCGCCAGAAAGGAGCACTCCATGTGGCCTCCGGATAGCTCTGCAGCAAGGTGAAAAGTGTCCGCACGGATGGAGACCATACTGCCGCGGCAAAGACCCCGGACTCGGAAGATGGCGGGTACACGGCAGGTTTCCATTTCCAGCGCTCCCCCAAAGCATTGGAAATTGCCTTGCCCGAAACAGAGTAAAGCCCCATGATGGAAGAGTCCAATCGAGGGTCAAGAATCATGTGGACGACAAGTGCGGACAACCGTCGTTCCTTGCGAAGCAATTCACTCAGGCCACTCATGCTGTGCTGCACGGAAATCACCTGCGGAGAACCCAGGAAAGGAAGAGGCAAGTCCAGTGGTATGGATCGGCCTGCGATCTTGTCACTCAGCCTCTCATCTGCAGAAGCAAGAATCGCAACAAACACGCGCATGTCTTCCCACAAGGCCAATGGCTGCCTTTGACTCAGGAAGTCCAGTAATCTGGCGTCGTCGTATTCGCCACCGGCCAGAAAAGCAATGGCATCGGTGGGAAGGCTCGCGGCCAATTCAGGCAGTTCAGCAATAAGTGCGACTCGGGCGCGAAATTCATCCGGCAATTTGCCTTCGGGACCATAAGCATCGTCAGGCAAAGCCACAACAGCATTTCTGAACGCACATCTTGCTATGTCGGGAACCACGGCTCGCAGGCAAATTCTGGGATTGGCGCAAAATCGCTTCAGAACCTGGTTCCCATCGACCCGGGAGAAGCAGTCCGCGCTCAAAACGCTCCAAATCCCTGCCTCAAGAGCAGTAGCCGAGTCTTCGTATGCGCCCCAGGAAAGCACGTTCGCATCGCCGAGGGCCACAGCCGAATCGCGTTGTAGAAACGCCGCAATAACCATCCGTCGAATGCGGTCCCTGATCGCATCCTCGACCGGCCTGTTCATCTTCAGACTGAAATCCAGCGCCGTGCGAGCTGCTTCAAGCCCCTTCCCTGTTTCCAGAGCTCCGTTGACAAGGACGCTGCATTGGACCAGGTCCGGGTTATCCGGAGTAGTGCATACTTCCATCAGCAGAGAGCTTCCTCGCTCACAATCCCCAAGTTCGATCAGAGCCCTGCCTGCAAGCAGTTTTGCTTCCCTGGCAAATCTGCTGTCCAAGGCAATCTCGATCGTTCGGTCGATGAGTTGCCGGGCGCCCTTTTTGTCCCCGATATACTGCGCATAGTCAATGGCACTGGAGAAAAGGAGTGGATCGTACAGTTCTTTCCCGGCTTTCCGGAAATATGCAGTTTCGTCAAGAAGCGAATCGAAGTCGCCTTTCCGCGCTGCCTTAAATGCTCGGAAGTATGACTCACGCAAGGCGCTTCTGCGTTCGGAAAGAACGTCCAGGTAGAGATCCACGCGCTTTCTGCTCTCAGCGTCTGAGACTTTTGCGAGCCACTTCACGCCCTCATCCCGGTCTTCGCTTTCAAAAAGGGACAACTCCGCGAGTCTGAGCGGATACTTGTCTTGAAATTGCGAGTACATCGAAATAGCCTTCTCGACCTCACCCTTTGCCAAGGCGTATTCAGCAGCAGGCATACAGCCGGTCGGGGAGAGAAACTCCACCGGCTCAGCTTTGGTGAGTCCACTCACGTCCACGGGAACCTGAGTGTCCGGGATTGACATCTCCATCGAGAAGACACGCATAGAATTCGAGTATCCGCGCCATTCCGATATCGACAACCGGTCCAAGACGAGCAGTCCCATCTTTCCTGCGGAGAAGGAGACTGCCAGACGCGCTGGCCTGTCCGCAGCACATAATGAAGCAAAGGTCGTCTCCCCCATCTGTGCGGCAACCGGACCAAATCGAAACGGATAGGCTCTAAAATATGATTCCGGTTTCCCCTTGCACTCCCAACGGGAAACGCCCGTCTTACCGACAAGACCGAATCCTCTCCCAAGAGGGAATACACCGATTGTGTCAAGCTCCGGCGGATCAACAGAAGAGGCTGAGGCCTTCAATTTGCGCTTGTCGCCCTCGCCGCTTGCCGAGAATCGCAAGCGGAAGAAATTCCGGGTTCTCGCCCCTTCCACGCAGAAGTACTCTCCCAGACCTTCCGGAATCACACTGGAGCGAGGTCCCCATTCGAGTTCGGACAGCAGCCTTACGGGCTCGCAGCCCTCTGCCCGCAGCCAGAGCCCTGCCGACACATTGGAACCCCCGACTTCTCCGTCGCTCTGCGCGTCAATCATGTAGAAACTGCTTATTGGACGGCCGAGACCGATATGGTCAAAGGTGCGATCAATCGCGGCTTCTGTCGGCACTCCGCCTTCCTCGGTAACGAACAGTCTCACTCCACCCTCAACCGATGCAATGGAAAGCACATCGGTCGGCGCACCGGCAATTTCCTGTTCGCGCGGGGATTTCGGATCGTCGAACGGCAACTCGAACGCAATGCGCTTGTTGTTCAGCACCGCAATGAAGGAAGGAGGTGTACCCGGGAAGACGCCGCAAGTGGTTTTGCCGGAGACGTACAGAGGATTATCGAGGTCTCCGGGATTGAATACCGCCAGAGTTCTTCTTCCCTCGAAGAATATCTCGCAAAGCAGGCTTCCCTTGTGCCAGACTGCCGCTGGACCGGCAACCCATCTGGCCCGGACAGTTCCCGCGGGATCGCTGCAACGCAGCAGTAACTGGGTGCCGACAGCGTGAACGACGGCTACCCAACCATCCGGAGAGGGAGATATTGAGCGAACAGCCCCAATCTCGGCGGTTGTACAGCCTGACAGGAGCAATATGGTCAAGAGCAACAGTGCCGCACTATACCGACGGAGGATGCGCATTCTTACTCCTGCCAAAGTAACCCGCCGCTGGCCATGTCGAGCTAATCCTCAGAGATGGTGCTGTCCTGCCGATAGTTTGGGGCCGCCTTAGTAACGATTACGTCGTGGGGATGGCTCTCAATCAGGGACGCGTGCGAAATCCTGATGAATTGGGCCTTCCGCGACAGGTCGGCGAGGTTGTCCGCCCCGACATAGCCCATGCCCGCTTTCAGTCCGCCGATCAACTGATAGACATAGTCCGCGATCGGTCCCTTGGCGGGAATCCTGCCTTCGATCCCTTCCGGAACCAGTTTCTCGCGTTCCCGTCCCGACTGGCTATACCTGTCCGCGCTTCCACTGACCATCGCGCCCAGAGAGCCCATTCCCCGGTAGTACTTGAATGATCTGCCCTTGTAGTAGATAATCTCGCCCGGGCTTTCGTCAGTTCCGGCAAACAGCGATCCGATCATGACGGTGCTGGCGCCAGCCGCAAGCGCTTTGACGATGTCGCCGGAGAATTTGATCCCGCCATCGGAAATGATGGGCACTGCCCCTTGAGTGCCTTTTGCCGAGGCGAATATCGCCGATAGTTGAGGTACGCCTATTCCCGCAATAACGCGCGTTGTACAGATCGAGCCGGGGCCAATCCCGACCTTAATAGCATCCGCCCCTGCATCCATGAGGAAGCGAGCACCTTCCGCAGTGGCCACGTTCCCCGCAACTACTTCGTTATCCGGAAACAACTTCTTCAGGCCCCGAACGGTATCGCCCACTCTTGCAGAGTGGCCGTGTGCGGTATCAACGACCAGCAGGTCCACGCCTGCCTTCAGGAGTGCTTCCGCACGGGCGAAGTCATTTACTCCTACGGCAGCCCCTACGACGAGTCGTCCGTCAGAGTCTCTGGCGGCATTGGGGTACTGTTCGAGCTTGGAGATGTCGCGCATTGTGATCAGGCCGCCAAGAGTTCCGTCGTCGTTGACGAGGACGAGTTTCTCGACCTTGTTCTTTGTGAGGCTCTTCTTTGCTTCTTCGAGAGTAGTACCCACTCGAGCTGTAATAAGGCGGTGAGTCATTATCTCGCTGACCGGCTTGTCGGACATTTCGAGGAATTTCAGGTCGCGCTTCGTGACGATCCCGACCGGCTTGAAGTCACCATCCACGACAGGGATGCCGCTGATATTCTGGGTTTCCATAAGATCAAGCGCTTCCCGAACGGACCTGTCGGGCGTGAGCGTCACCGGATCCCTGATAACCCCATTTGCTGAACGCTTGACCTTAGCTACTTCGCGCGCCTGCTCATCCGGGCTCAGGTTCTTGTGAATCACCCCAAGGCCGCCTTCCTGCGCAAGGGCGATCGCGAGGCGTGCCTCGGTAACAGTGTCCATGGCCGCTGACACGAGAGGGATCTTCAGGGAGATCCTTGGGGTCAGAAGTGTTGTCGTGCTCGCAGCAGCGGGGACAACATCACTGTATCCGGGGACGAGTAGCACATCGTCGAAAGTGATGCCACTTGGCATTGTGGGATCGAACATCTCTCGCTCGCTTGCTAAGGGAATTTGAGAGATTGTACCCTGTTTGAGGCAAACAGTTAGTCTGAAAAATCGCGGATGATCGAGTGAAACGTCTTTACGAAGGCTGACGGGCAGCCATTTACGTCGCAAATTCCGATGATGTACTTGAAGTCGGCGTCAGGGGTCAGAAAGAGGGCGATGTAGTCCCCGCCGCAATCGGAACTGCAAGGCGCCACGGGCGGAAGCTGTTCGTGGCAGACCGGGCACCGCAAAGGGGTGCGTACGCCAGGCTCAATACTGATATTTGGGGTCACGTACCTGGAATGGTCTCCGCCTATGGCAGACAAGTATGCGTTCAGAATCCGGCCTTCGTACTCCACCTCTACATGGATGGAAGGATGCCCGGAGATCTCCACATCCTCGTCAATCAACTGGTGCCCGTTGTGGCAGAACACGGAGGTTGCAACCACCTCGCCAGTTGACAAGTCAAGCGACTTCGCGACTCTCTCCGGAACCACGTGTTTCGGTTTCTTGTTCCTTACCATCGTTCCTCCCATGACATTCTATACAGGAGTGGCGGCCAATGCAAACAAAACCGCCGCCCGAGGGGCGGCGGTTTTGCCTGTTTTGTCACAAAGCTATTTGCAGCGGAACGTCAACCAAGAGCCCACTCCATGGCACGTGGTGCATCCATAGCCCTTGGTTCCGGGCCCGTTGGCTGGAGGATTCGGGTTATTCGGATTGTTAGGCGCAGTAGTCTTCGCTGGCTGATCCGCAGACTTGCCGGTCCCTTTGCAGATCGGACAGTCACTGACTTGAGCGCTGCCTTCGACCAGTTCGAGCGAATACTCGGCCATGATGCCGAACAAGGTCTCTCCCTGCACGTCGCGCGGCAGAGCGTCAAAGTACTTATTGTCATCCATGTCCTGCAATGGGAACTGCTGCTTGAGGCCTTTCTCGTTCTTCAGGCGGGGCGAGAAGTAAGTCCCTCTCGTATAGCGGACATTTATCTCCCTGCCGAAGCTCTTCCGGAGGATCTTGCCGGTGTAATCGCGAATCTCCAGCGCTCTCTTGGACCACATATCCTTGATATCCCTGTCCGGGATGCCGTACTTGAACGACAGCCTGCGGCGTACTTCGCGATGCAATTCGCTGTCCTTGCCCATCAGATATGTGCGATGATCGACCGTGAACTCGGCTTTCTTCGTCACCTTGTTCAACTCGATGGGCTCCATCTTCTTGACGTGCCTTCGCGGAATTTCCACGACTCCGCGCTTGTCTTTCACGTAGATGAACTCATCGCTCTCGACAAGCTCTTCCTTCTTTTCGAATTCAAGATCTTCGGGCGGCGGAGGCGGGATAAGCGCGCCATTCTCGTCGCACAGTTCCCCATCGATAACGTTGCCGTTGTCGAGCGAAACCCTGAAGCCGGGTTTGGATGGCCCGTCGAGGACTTTCCCGCTGACACGTTCGAGGATAATGGACCGAAGCAGTTTGTAGTAGTCGTCCACCACGCCTTCGGCGACTTCCAGATTGAGCTTATCCTGGATTTTCTCCATGAGTTTCTGCGCTTCGACCGCTGCGGCCGTTGTAGGATAGTTTTCGATAATCTGGTTGATGTAGCCTGCCGCTTCTTTCGTTTTCTTCCGAGCCAGCGCGTCCTTCGCCTTTTCCAGCAACTGAAGCGCAAACTGCTCATTGAACTTGCTGGCAAGCTCCTCGATCTTCGACCCGCTGTTCGTGAAGTACCGCTCGTCCAGTTCCATAGCCTTCTTGTAATGCACTGCGGCATCCTTCAGAGCTCCGATTTCCTCGCACAAGCGCGCCATCTTGAAGTGGTCTCTGGCCGAAATGGGATAGCCCTTTGAAAGCAGAAGCCTGTACAGCTTGTTAGGCTTCAGGCATTCACGCAAGTCCAAGGTAATGTCTTCCTGCGACTCGATCATGGTTCGCTGAATTGGACGGATGAGCTTCCCCTTGAGATTCATGACCAGTGTGTTCGGAGATGAAGCCTCCTCGTCAACCCAACCTTCCAGAACCGTGTTGCCTATCTTGATTCTCTTGCCCGGGCCAATGTACCAGGGAATTGCTGTATTGTCAACGAGTGGAACGCCGTACTTCGCCTTCAATTCGACGGCAAGGGACGCCATAACTTTGTCCCAGGGGAAAAACTCTTCCTTTTTGTCCGTGCCAAGGGAGCCAATCCAGCGGTTGAGCATGATCCCCTTGGTGTCCACATACTTGACTTCGCCCTTGATCGATGTGCCATCGACCAACTTGAAGTTCTCGACCTCGCCGAGGGCGATATTGGCCACAGCCAAGGCCATGAAGAGCAAGAGGACTGACGTGATCGCTTTGCGTGTCATACCCACTCCGTAGTATCTACCCGACTTTCGACATACCATTCGGATGTTTGTTCCCGCTTAGTGCCCGACAAGCCTTGCAGCGACTCTGTCCATGTCGCCCTTCTCCATAGCAGTGACATCATCGATGAAGTCGTCCGGACGGAGATAACCACTTGAGCCCAGATCAAGCCCCTTAACGATGACGAGAGAAATGGCAAGGGGAACATCGGGCTTAATGTCAGTGGGAGTCAGTTTTGCGCGCTTCAGCGCCGCAGGGCCATGGTCCCCCGCGGGGAGCGCCCTTCCAGAAGCAGCCACATAAGCCGCTCCGCAGAGATCGGCAATATCGTAGCGAAGAGGATCGATGTCGGGCTTGCGAGCTGTTCTGTCCGGGAGTACTACTCCGAAAGCTGACAGGATCGCTCCAGAATCGTCGTCTATGAGCACGTTTTCGCTGGAGAGCGCCCCGTGAGAGACTCCGGCGCGCGAAAGCTCCTTGAGAATACTCCTGCCTCGCCCAAGAATCATAAGTGCCTTAGCCGCGCCGAGGTACTTGCCTTCGTCAGTCAGTTCCTGAACAGACCTCCCCGGAGCCCGCTCGTAATATAAGTAGAGCAGCCCTTCTTCATCACCGATTTCCAGCAGACGAGGTATTCCCGACACGGAAATGTTGTTTCTGCGCTCGGCTTCGTAACGAGCCAGCCTCTTGTAAGGGGTATCGGCTGTTCTGAAAGGATAGTACACGAAGATCTCGCACTCGCCGAATCGATGGGAGTTTGCCAGAAGGAAGACCCCGGCCGGGTTGTCTGCAAGCTTTGTCAGGGCGGGATAACCCAGGAAGCCTTCCTTTGGAAGCCAGGATCTGTTTTCGAGACTTGGAGAAGGCTCCGGCCCAACGGATGTCGCTTCAGATGATTTTACTTCCGAAATCTGTAGATTGCCTTCGCCGACAACAATCTCTCCGTTCACGTCGCCAAAAGTCACCTTGTCTCCGACCACCAGAACCAACATGCTGATTTTCTGGTTGTTGATGAAGGTGCCGTTCTTGCTGCCAAGATCCTGCACGACAAGTTCATCACCATTCCGCAGGATTCGCGCATGATATCTGGAAATTGTCTCCGCCGCCACGACCACATCGTTGTCGCGGAACCGGCCGATTGCGATGTTATCCCTCAAGGGGATTTGCCTTCCCTTCAGGGGACCGTCCAAAAAGCGGAGACGATAGTCCTTCATACGGTGGCCATCACCTTGAGGGGATTATACCTCCGTTGCGCAGATCAGTATGCTTTCGCAATGTGATAGCGATACTTCGCCGCTCCTCCACAACAAACGCAGTTGCCCGGATCCTCTGTCTGGTTGACTTCGATATTGCGGATGGTTGCCTTGCTCTTTTCCTTCAGAACTGCCTCGCAGGTCTGCGAGCCGCACCACCGTGCCCTGACAAAGCCACCTTTGCCGTCGAGTATGGCGGACATCTCCTCAAAAGTCTCTGCCGTGGAAGTATGGTCCTCGCGGAACTTCAGAGCGCGACTGTACATCTCACGTTGAATTCTTTCGAGCAGCAAAGGCACTTCCTTCGAGATCGCGTCCATGGGCAGGAACACTTTCTCTTTGCTGTGCCTCATCACGGCAACCACCTGGTTCTTGGCCAGATCCTTGGGGCCTATTTCAAGCCGCAAGGGCACCCCGCGCTTTTCCCATTCGTAGAACTTTGCGCCGGGACGCATGTTGTCTCTGGCATCCACCTTGACGCGTACGCCAGTCAGGATCTCGGAAATTTTGTGCGCAACAGGCCTGAGTTGCGCCATTTCGTCATCGCCCTTCCAAATCGGCACGACAACCACCTGCGTTGGCGCTATGCGAGGAGGAAACACCACGCCCACATCGTCTCCATGCACCATTATCACAGCACCGACAAGCCTTGTGGAGACTCCCCATGATGTAGCGTACACGAGCTTACGCTCTCCGCTTTCATCAAGAAAGGTCACGTTGAAGGCCTTGGCAAAATTCTGACCGAGATAGTGCGATGTCCCTGACTGCAGAGCCTTGCCGTCCTGCATCAGGCCCTCGATCGAATATGTTTCGACGGCTCCCGCGAACTTCTCGGAATCGGTCTTTCTGCCAACCAGAACCGGCATGGCAAGGATGTCCTCTGCGAATCTGCGGTAGATCTCCAGAATCCGCATTACCTCTTCGCGAGCCTCCTGCTCAGTTGAATGGGCAGTATGACCTTCCTGCCACAAGAACTCGGTGGTGCGCAGAAACAGCCTGGTCCTCATTTCCCAGCGGACAACATTGCACCACTGGTTT
>Ga0265297_10004619_pt1 | contig 22160 bp, 19 predicted proteins | sample Munlanlwell13791_FD_192502 | JGI IMG/M metagenome (GOLD analysis project Ga0265297, IMG submission 192502) | Leachate microbial communities from a municipal landfill in Southern Ontario, Canada - Leachate well 137-91 | ecosystem: Engineered > Solid waste > Landfill > Unclassified | place... | reverse complement strand
TTGTCCGTTGATTGGAGAGGTATTACGGCTAGCTGAACAATTTGCGTTAGTTCCGCCATTGCTTCCAAGACAAGACCATGAAACAGAACTTCCTTGAGCTGGGAAATCTGTATTTGATGAAGTTCCATTTGCACATTGAGTATCATAACCATAATTAGTTATGTTATATGCATAATTCTTTCCATTTGCTGTTCCGCATTGTCCGTTGATTGGAGAAGCTTTACAGCTTAAATATAAATCTGTAACACTAACATTGACTCCGTAATAATCAATAGCAGTAAATTCTAATGTATTACTTCCTATTGAAAGAATGTTTTCAATCTGTCCAATACCAGTCCAAACTTCATTTAAAAATGGACCAAAAGTAATCTGTTTCCCATTAGTTAAATTCTTAACTTGAAGAATATCATCAGTTCCTGCATTCATTGTTCCAGCTGAATTTCCTGCGATTGCAACTTTTCCATTGCCATTCCAATTAAAAATTACTGTTTTTACAATTACAGATTCACCAGTATAATTAACAGGTCTATGATATGATGAGGTAATTAAATCTCCACATGAAATATTATTTGGAATAGCCTTGTTTGCGCTACAATTTGCTGTTGTTCCACCATTAGAGCCAGCACAAGACCAATACCAAGGACCAGATCCACTTAAACCAGAATATGTTCCGCTGTTGCAGAACCCTGATGTTGGAGCTGTTGAAAATGTTCCATTGTTTGATGAACCACATTGTCCGTTAATTGGAGTAACTGTAACTGTTTTGTTTGCGCTACAATTTGCTGTTGTTCCACCATTAGAGCCAGCACAAGACCAATACCAAGGACCAGATCCACTTAAACCAGAATATGTTCCGCTGTTGCAGAACCCTGATGTTGGAGCTGTTGAAAATGTTCCATTGTTTGATGAACCACATTGTCCGTTAATTGGAGTAACTGTAACTGTTTTGTTCGCGCTACAATTTGCTGTTGTTCCACCATTAGAGCCAGTACATGACCAATACCAAGGACCAGATCCACTTAAACCAGAATATGTTCCGCTGTTGCAGAACCCTGATGTTGGAGCTGTTGAAAATGTTCCATTGTTTGAAGAACCACATTGACCGTTGATTGGATTAACTGTTGAAATATATGAAGCTGTACAAGTAGGTACACAAAATGAAGTACATGAGTTACCAATAGGAAGACATTTCCATGTCCATCCACCTTTTTGAAATTCTACTGTTCCTGCTTTTCCTTTAGCACATAATCCAGTAGTTGGAGCGCTTGAAAACGAGCCACCATTGGATGAACCGCATACAGGGTAACAAACACTAGAAGCTTTTTTTGCATCACAATGAGTTATTCCCATTAGAGTGCTGCAAATCCAAGTCCATTTATCTACGGTTGAAGATATTCCGGAGGCAGTCCCAACACTACATAAATCAGAAGTAGGAGCCTCAATAAATGAACCACTAGTAGCTGATCCGCATGAAGGAGTTTCGTAAGCAAAAACAATCCCACTTTGCCCTAGGAAAGTAAAAGATAATACTAATATAAACTGTATAATTATATTTTTATTCATAATACCTGAAATTTAAATCTTAAATTAATTACCAAATATACCTTTAAACTATTTAGTAATATATAATATTATTCTCTATATGTCAATAGCGAAATAACCACTGAAGTTTTTTGCATATCAGATTTTATAAGAATATTTTTGGTTTAAAATTTACTTAAAATACTTCCCTAAATAAAAAACCGCCTTTCGGCAGCTCATAATGTAAACTATTTTATGATAATTTGGTTTTTAAATCTTAAATCAATATACTCAAAATTAGATAAATTATTTATGTATTCTTCTTTTTTTAAAATCGCTTCCATTTTTTCTAATTGCCAAGAAATATCTTCATTAAGGTCAAATATCAATATACAAGAAGAATCTCCTTTAAGGGTAATCCTGTCAGAAAAAGCTGTGTATGTCTGCTGTTTAAAATGTTCATTTTTATTCAATATCTGATTGATTTTAAAAACATAATCCATTATTTTTGTCTTATATCCAGAAATATCAATCCACTCTTTTTTTTCTATCTTTGGCAAGATGCTAAATTCTTCTTCGTTATTATAATCTCTTATAAAAATACCTTTTCCGTCAACTAAGGAACACTTCTCATCTTCGCACCAGATTGCAAACGGATTTTTTTCTTTTACTTCAAAAATAATATTGCCATTTGAATCTTTTTTCATTTCAATATTTTCTATTTGAGGAAATTTTTCCATTAAAGAAGATATTTTTTTCTGATTTGAGGTCAGGAAATTTTCTGCTTCTATTTTTGTTCCCATAATTGAATAAGAAAAATCAAATGTTTCTTTTGCCGCCTTTTTTAAATCTTCTGGTTTGATAGAGCTTTTTTCGCTTATTCCAGAAATTTCTATCGTATTCGTATCCAATTTTGGATTAAAATAATTAATTCCTATCCCGCTTAAAACAGCAAAAATTAAAATACCAATAATAGAAAAAATTAAGCTCTTGGAATTATTTCTTTTTCTTCTTTTTTTGGTTTTTTTGAAGCTAAAAGTTTTTTGGGCTGATTTTTTATAAGATTTTCTCATTTATATTTAAATTCTTGCCTGTTATTCTTAAAATTTACTAAAGGTTTCTTTTTCTTTTTCTGATTTCTTCAAAAATACAGATTGGCCAATATTTTAAACTCAAAGGATAATCTTGTGTCTTGACATATTCTTTTTTATATCCGCCAAATCCTTTTTTGAACAAGCTTAATCCTTTCCATGGATGATTTTTTTTTGCTTCAAGTTCTGATTCTGGTGCTATCCCCCAAAAATTGTAGGTTTTACATCCTCTCTTTTTACCTTCCTTTATTGCTTCCCATTGTAATAAATAAGAAACAGGAATTTTAGGATATTTTAAGGAAGATGCTCCTTGATGATAAAATGCTTCTTTGTCCCAATAAATTATCATAGCTGAAGCAATTATTTCACCATTATATTTCCCTGAAAAAATTAGGATTTCATCGTCTTTATTAAATGCTTCTAATTCGTTTTTAAGATATTCCATTGAAAAAGGAACAAATGAATGCCTATCTGCAGTTATTTTATAAACCTCCTCAAATGCTTTTAAATCATTATAGTTTTGAGTTTTTTCTATCAGTACATTCTTGTTTTTTTCTCCTTGCTTTATCAAATACCTAGTAGTCTTTCTCATATTTGCCAAAAGTTTTTCTTCTGAGTCGCATAAATCTAATTGCCAAGTTAATTCTGGATGCATATGTGTTGGAGCTGTGCGGAATCCAAGTTCTTTATAAATACTGATATTTTTTTTATTCCTTTCAAGCAGTGGTGCAACTCTTATAAAATCAGCTTTATTTTTATATCCAAGTTCTTTGAGGTGATCAAGTAATAGCGAAATTACTTTCTTTTCCTGTCCTGTAGTAATAAATATTGGTCCATGCGGAACGAATAAAAATGTGCCTCTTCTTGCAGAAATTTTAATGACTTGGGATAATGCTATTATCTTTTCGTTTTCATATACTCCGAACCTCCAAATAGAATCTCCCATTTTTTGATTAAATTCCCCCCAATTCCATGATTGGCAAAAAGTTTTTTCATTGCATAATTTAGAAAGATTTTCCCAAGTTTTTTTTTCTTTTATTTCTTGGATTATCATTTTAAAAGATTTTTTTGATTAATTCGTCCCTATTCATAAGACTGCTTTTTATGTACTCAATCGCCTCTAGCTGTTTTGCTAAACTATTTTCGAGTTCAATTGCGCAATAATTAGAAAAATATGATAATGGATACTTTTTTAAATAGTCAAGATCAGACATATTTTCAAGCAAATGATCGCCAAAAGTGATATCGTGTTCTTTAACCTTAAATTTACTCCTTATCGCACTGATATGATTGCATTTAATAGAATATTTACTTAAAATCTTTTGATATTCTTCTTGTTTTATCTTGCCAGTTACTATTTCATCCTCCATATGTGTAAAATCAAGACATATACCGCCATAATTAGCTACTTCATCTTCAATGAATCCCATATGATTTTCCATGCAAATAATTTCCTTATAGCTTACCCAATTAGGATTTGGCGGATTTACTCGGCTAGAATGGCAATTAAAAATAACTGTATTGAATTTTTTAATAAAGAATTCGATTTCTGGGACTTCCATATCGCTACGCAAATGGACAAAAGGTATTTTTTCGATGTAGGACTTTTCAAGGGCCGAATAAAATTCGCCCCGTTGATTCTTATCCAAGCAAGTAGGAAAAACAGCGGCTTCTTTTATCCGCAATTCATTTAATTCGTTTATCTTGCTTTTCCAATCTGATCCTTCGGTAGTAGTTATTCCTACTAAAAATTTCATACTATTATTTAATTGACGAGATTATTAAAAATTAAAGCCAGATATTTCAGCTGCTTTTTTTGCCATTATCATTTTTGCTTTTCCGCAAGCATCGTTCACACAATCCTTTACAGTTTTTTCTTGGGCTTCTTTATCTAAAGTATCGCTTAAGGTAATACTTATTACCTCTGCTTTTCCGTTTACGACAACTTTCACGCCATTAATTTCTGACTCCATTCTTTCTTTGGCAAGATTACTATCTAAATCCTTTAATCTTTTCATATCTTTTAACTTATCAAACATTCCCATATTTTTAAATTTTATTTTTAATCTTTGATTTATAAGGTTTTAGTCTTATAAATCAGAATTTTTATAATAATTTAATGTTACCCTCTTGCTCGCTTTTTTTCAATCTTGACTAATTAACTAATTTCTTTTTAAATGCTCCTTAACTATTGATACAATTCTTTCCAAATCTTGGTTATTTAGACGAATATGAGTTGGAAGAGAAACAATTTTTTCACATAAGACTTCTGCGACGGGGCAAGATCCTTCAATGTATTTCATAATTTTTTTATCGGTTCGTGAAGGAACTATAATCGATTCCCTCCAGCCGTCGTTCAAATAAATATTTTGTTTTTTAAATGTTTCTATTAACTCTGTCGAATTTTTCACCATTAATGGAAATCTCATATAAATAGGATTCTTTTTTTTCTCTATATAATTAAAAGCAAATAGATTGCTAAATTCTTGTAACTCGAACTTATAAAAATCTGCTACTCCTTTGCGCCAGAGGTTGAACCTCTCAAGTTTTTTAATCTGCTTCAATGCTAAATAAGCTAATGCATTTGGCATTTTCTTGGGAAAATACTCGGGTAGAATGCCATTATTTTCTTCATCGGTAACAGCTTTCGATAAAATATGAAAATTTAATGAATAAGCTAATATCCCTTTTCCAAGTTTAGAACTATAAAATGGAAATACAAATATACTTGTAATAATCGGATGTAATAGCTGCTGAAAGGTCCATTTTCTTGTAGGAAAATCAATTTTTTCTCTAAAACTTTTGATTTTAGGAACATATTCTTTATTATTCACAACCAGCATTCCGCCGTATACAGAAGAAATTACCTTATCCCTGCCAAAACTAAAAAAAGAAAAATCTCCGAATGATCCACAATATCTATCATCATATTTTGCCCCTAGACTGTGGGCACAGTCTTCTATTAATATTATATTTCTCCGCTTGCATATTTCTCTTATAACATCAAGATCACAAGGCATTCCAAAGGTATGTTGAGCTATTATTGCTTTTGTTTTTGAGGTTATTTTCCTTTCAATCTTTTGACTATCAATATTCAGGTCGCTTTTAATATCGATATAAATAGGTATTCCTTTTCTTTTTAGGATCGGATTGATTACGGCGTTGCAAGTATATGACTGGACAATAACTTCATCTCCCTCTCTTAAATCAATGACATCAAAAATAGCCAATAAACAACTTCTGCCACTATTAAAAGAAAAACAATTTTCGAATCCAAAATGCGATTTGAAATACAACTCTAATCTTTCTATAGAATCACCTTTTTTTAAGCGCCAAGGCTGGAAAAGAAGCAAAAATGCTGCAAAAATATCATCTTGCTCAGTATTTGGCGATAATGAAGTTGAAATAATTTTAGCCATTTTATTTTTCAAAAAATTTATTAACTAAATCGTTGGAGGATCTTCCTTCTAAGAGTACTATGCCTCCATTCACACGTTGCTTGGCAATATCAAAAGCTTTTTGAGGGTTTTCAATACAAATAATATTATAATCTTTCATGCACTCGGACTGTGCACCGGATTTAATATCTTTAAAATAATCTTGGGTTGTTATTATTGCCATATCACAAGATTTTGCTATTTGACGACCTATTTCATAATGCGTTTTTGGGCCGTCTGGTCCAAGTTCTATAATGCAAGGCATTATCAATACTTTTTTGCCAGAAGTAATTATATCCTTGAATTGGTTTAAATGTGATAAAACGCCGATTTTGTTCGCAGAATAACTTGAATTAATAACAGAAAATCCATATTTTGTTGTTTCTATTTTAAAACCTGAAATATCTGAAGTTATTTTTTCGCAGCCATTAGCAATTTCTTCATTGCTCATACCAATCTTTTTTGCAACTGCAATGCAAAGAAGCAAATTAGATAAATGATGCTGTCCAATTATTCCTGATTTTATTCTTATCCTTTGCCCATTCTTAAAACAAGCTTCAAATGAAAGCCCTTGCCCATCACTTTTTATTCCTTCGGCCCATAAATCTTCATGTTTTGAAACCGAACATTTTATGTTTGCAATATTTTCTGTGAAATTATCCTTTATGAATTCTGAATCCCAATTCAAGACAGCTAAACCTTCTTTTGGCAGACATTTTATCAATTCAAATTTTGTATTTATAATGTTTTTTTGCGATCCGAATGTTGCTAAGTGCTGATTTCCTATTCCTGTTAATATGCCTATTTTGGGCTGGGCAATTCCACATAAAAGCTTAATACCTCCTTTATTGTATGCACCCATTTCACAGATAAATATTTCATGGCTATCTGTTACTTCTCTTAAAATACATTCTGAAATGCCTATTTCAGAGTTCTGATTTTTGACCGTTGCTACTACATTAAAAGCTTCGGAAAGAATGATTTTTAAAAATTCCTTGGTGGTACTTTTTCCAAAACTTCCAGTAATGCCAATAGTCAATAAGTTATCCAAGGATTTTATTTTCTTTCTTGCAGATGCTAATGTTTTATTTCTTAAATAAACTGTTAATGGTTGGAACATCAAAACTATTATTGAAATAATAATAGGAGTCAATAAATCAAATAAATACAATAAGCATATCAGGTATAAAAAATCGGTAATTCCAATAGTATTTCCAATAAAAAAATTTTTCCCTACGACTATTAAAAATAATATAGATAATGCAAAAACTGTAAATGTTAAAAAAATTATTTTTTTTGTTGATTCTGCTTTTTTAACTCTCTTTAATAAGAAACTTCTTATTGAATAAATTCCTTCTAAGATAATCAAGATAATAGGCATAAAAATAAACAACCAAATAGGCTGTGAAATTATGGATATCTTATCATAAGAAAATCCATAGATATTCGCACATAGAATAAATGATAAAGAGATTAAGCAAAAAAATACTTTTATAAAAAAAATAATTCCAAAAATATTTTTTCCTGCTTTGGTATCGAAATGGGCTAAAAAACGACCAATGTGATAATTTTTTAATTGCCATAGATAAAGCCAAAAAAAATTTGCTTTTGATTGTCGTATACTCCAAAAGAAAAAAATAGTAATACTGATAAGGGCTAAATGCCAATTTTCTACTAACATTATTTGTTTAGGTAATTGATAATTATTTTTGCTGTTTCTTCTGCGTGAGTGCGATGAGGGTTATGGCCAGAACCGTTAATAATTTCAAGTGTTGAACTTCTTATTAAATCGTTTAGAATAAAAGCATCTTCCAATGGTGTTGCTTGGTCTAATTGTCCCCATAAAATGAGGCTTGACTGTTCTAAACTTTCGGCTAAGGCTGACATATCATCAATAATTATTTTTTTGAAAATATCCCTCATTATTGGATTTGCCCGATAATAATCGTAGGTTCCAGCTAATTTATACGCTATTCTTTCAAATAAAGGATAAAAAGGTGTTTTTGAAACTATTTTTGATCCAGTTTTTGATAAGAACTTAGCAGTTTTTTGCCTGAGACTTAATCTTTCTTTTCTAACAACGGCGGCATCGCAAAGAATTAATTTTTTTACTTCGTTTTTATATTTATTGGCAAATTTTAAAGCAAGTGCACCTCCGAAAGAATGGCCTAATAAATAAAATTTTCCTAAATCTATTTTTTTGCAAAAATCATATAGAAATTCTACATATTCATCTGTCCCCCAAACTGTATCAGGAGGAGGTGTTTCTCCAAATCCAGGAATATCCATAGTAATCACTTCGAAACCATTATCAGCTAATATCAAAGCTACATTTAGCCATGAAAAAGATGTCCCTCCCCAGCCATGAAAAATTATTAGCGTTCCTTTTTTCTCTGAACCTTTGATTATTCTATATTTTGTTTCGAATCCATTAATATTGATTGTTTTTTCTGATACTTCTGACATATATACATATATTAAAGCAAAAACTGATAAAAAGCAAAACTTTTAATAACTAAAAAGCCACATTGAAATGGGCTTTTTACTGGAATAAATATGATATTAAGTATCTAATAATTATTATTCTAAATTTTGTCTATTTTTGTTTTATTTTTAGATACTATGGAGTAAGGTATCGAATAATTACTATTCCAGAGCCTCCTGATCCTGCAGTCTCTCCTGAGCTACCATATCTACCGCTGCCACCGCCACCTGAGCCAGTATTTGGAGTACCATTTTCAGCAATTGAGGATTCACATCCATCTCCACCAACTCCCGATCCTCCAGCACCTGCATGATTTCTATTACCATAAGTATCTCCACCTCCTCCGCCGCCGCCTGCATACATAACGGATTGTCCTGTAATAGAATTTGCTAATCCAATTCCTCCAGCACCAGAATATCCTCCAACTACAGCAGTCCCATCCCCTCCGGCGCCACCGGCGCCACCGCCGCCACCACTTGAATATGATGGACTATTAATTCCTGATCCACCTGCATTTCCTTGCCCTGAAGTTCCTGCAGTTTTAGAAGTAGTACGTTGTGATCCTCCTGCAGACCCCCCTGCATTTCCTGCATATCCATTTGCTGCGCCACCGCCGCCGCCAATTGCAATAATTGATCCAAATATAGAATTTGAACCATTATATCCTCCATGATAGGGAGTTTGTGTTCCTCTAGCACCTCCAGCGCCAACTGTTACGGAAATTGAACCTGATGCTGCTAATTTTGTTCCTCCATAGTTTGTTAACAATCCTCCAGCTCCGCCACCTCCGCCTGACATATCTGGACCTCCTCCTCCACCTCCTGCAACAATAAGATACTCAACCTCCGTAACTCCTGTAGGAACAACCCATGTAGTTGTTCCTGTTACCGATTCAACAGTAGTGGTATATTTATGAATCGTATACAATCCATCAATTGATGAAGTACAAGTTAATCCTCCTCCAGAGACACAAGAACTATTTGAATATTGACTACTTGCTGAATCATATTCGTAGACTTGTCCGTTTGACATTACTGAGCTTACGATAAAATTAGTTCCGTCTGCTGAATAATAGGTATAATAAGTTCCGGATGGATCCCTAGCATTAATAGAATCACCCAAGGCTGTATTCACTGCACTAGAACAATTAGAACCAATATTGCAAGTTGATGATACTGGATAAGTTGAATTAGAAGCATTGTAAATCAAGAGAGATTTTACAATCTGGTTTAAGTCTGCTTTTCTTTTTGCGTCATTGGCAGAATTAGTTGCATTTGACATTGAGACGATAAGAATACCGGCAAGGATACCGATAATTGCGATGACGACAAGAAGCTCAATTAGAGTAAAACTTTTTCTATAATTTCTCATTATGAATATTATATCAAGAAATATTTAAAATACAAAATCCGCTTTCGCGGATTTTTAATTTATTTTCTCTTTATTTCTGTAAATGGAAGATACTTATGCAATGCCTTAGGAATTTTTATACTTCCATCTTTTTGTTGCCAATTTTCTAATAATGGAATCAAAACTCTTGGAGTGGCTATTCCTGTATTATTTAAGGAATGACAATATTTTATTTCTCCTTCTTTTGTCTTGTAACGAATACCAAGCCTTCTAGTCTGAAATTCAAAAAAATATGAAGAAGAATGAGTTTCTCGGTATTTATCTTGAGATGGAATCCAACATTCAATATCATATTTCTTGACTTGGCCAAGTCCCAAATCTCCAGAACAATTAAGCACGACATGATATGGTAATCCAAGTCCCTGCAATATCTCTTCAGCGTTTTTTGTAATCTCTTCATGCAACTTAATTGTCTCTTCTTTATCATTCTTACATAAAACAATTTGTTCTATTTTCATAAATTCATGAACTCTCAAGATACCTTGAGTGTCTTTTCCATAACTGCCAATCTCTGTTCTAAAGCAAGGAGAAAATCCCATATATTTTATTGGTAAATCTTCTTCCTTGAGAATTTCATTACTATGATAACTCATCATTGCTACTTCTGAAGTTCCCGCCAAATACATACCATCGTGTGTTTCGTAAACTTCATCTTTGGATTGTGGTAAATATCCAGTGCCCGTCATAGCTTCTTTACTAACAAGAGATGGAGCGCAAACAGGAATAAACCCTTTTTTAGTAAGGATATCTGTTGCATATTGCCAAATAGCCATACTCAAAAGCATTGCCTCTTTTTTTAAAAAATATCCTCTAAAACCAGCAACTTTTGTCCCTCTATCAAAATCAACCAAATCAAGGTCTTTTGCTATCTGGATATGATCCTTAATAGGAAAATCAAATTTTCTAATTTTACCCCATTTTCTTACTTCAACGTTATCTTCATCTGAATTCCCAATTGGAACGGTTTCGTCAGGAATATTTGGAACTAAAAGCATTAAAGAATTATACTCTTCGTTAACTTTTTTAAATTCTTCATTGTCCTTATCGTTGTTTATATCAGCTTCTTTCATTTGCGAGATGATTGTCGTTCTTTCTTCTGGTGTCTTTGCTTCTTGAATCCTTTTATTAGCTTGGTTCTTGATAGCATTCAATTCTTCGATTGACTGCAATAGCTCTCTTCTGCGAATATCTAATTTGAGTAAAAGAGCTAAATCAAAATTAATATGTTTTTTCTGACAAGCTTCTTTGATTTTGTCAGGATTTTCTCTAATAAATTTAATATCAATCATAATTTCTTAATTTATAGTAATAGATTGCTTTGTTGCCACTTGTGTACATTTTGCAATGACAAAGAATAATTATTCAATGGAACAAAATATTCCCGATTTAACAGGATTCTTGAAAACTTACTTTTAATATTTTTAAATTATAGCCAATAAGCCATTTCATAATTTTATAATCATATTATCATTAAAGACAGAAAAATCAAATATTCATCTGAAAATGATTAAAAATAAAAGGGATTATAAAATCCCTATTTTTTACATTAAATTTTGAGATGAATGATTCCTCCCAGGTTTTGAGGCTGATTCATAAAAAACTTCTAATTCCTTAGAAATATCTAAAATATAGGCAAGAAAAATTTCTTCATTGTCTTTAACTACACTTAATTTTTGATATATAAGATTTTTAAGGTCAAGAATTTCATCCGGAACTTTTCCTTCCCGAAAATTAATTCCATAGATTGAATCTGCTTTTATTTCCAGAATGTCAAGTATTCCAAATTTACGATAAAAACAATATGCTGCGTCTCTCTGAATCAATTCCTGCAGTTTTTTCCATAATTCTTTCCTAAATAAATCATCTTCTAAATAATCCATAACAACACCAAAGTTCTTGCTTTATCGTAAAATATCGAAAATCTTTTGTCAACTGGGAGGCTCAGCCTCAGACGAGGCTGAGCCTCCCAGTTTTAGTTTAATATTCAACAAGTTCTTTCTTTTCGGTTTTAATTACTATCCAACATAAAAAACATTTAAAATTAAATAACATATTTATTGCTGGAAAAATCATTAGCAAAGATAAGTATTCATTATTCAGAAGGACTATTCCGATAATCAAATTAGAAAATGTATTTATGAATAAATTATCTGTCCGATGAGGATAATCTTTTTTGATATATAAAATAAAATTTGCAAGATAAAAAAGAAACATCCAAACAATTAAAAAGAAAGATCCAATAGACATAATAACAAAAAAACTTATAATTGCGGTCATTCCTATCTTTGCTAAAATTGATGTTAAAAAAATTAATAAAGGAATGGCTATTAAAAGTATGGCAAGAAAAGTATAAAGAATAGAATAAAACGAGAATATTTTATTGTTTTCCATAAGAGTATTTAAATTATTATGATTAATAAATTAACTGGAAATATTTTATTAAGTTATTTGTATTGGTTTCCGTTAAAATCAGCTTGGGACAGGACTCATTTTTAGCCAAAGCTACGTCATTAATTTCTTTTAGATTCCAGTTTCGCCCTCCAAGGGCAGACGAGCAGGAATGACAGAGGAATGTTAAAAAAAGAAAAGACAGGAAGCCTGTCTTTTCTTTTAATCTTTTGGTTTCATTATTGGGAATAATATTGCGTCACGAAGAGAGCTGGAATTGGTAATCATAGAAACAATCCTATCAATTCCCATTCCAAATCCTGCGGCTGGAGGCATTCCATATTCTAATGCTTCAACAAAGTCTTCATCTGATCTTTGAGCTTCTTCAAACCCGCTACTAAATAATTTTTCTTGTTCTTTTAATCTTTTTTCCTGTTCTTGAGGGTCATTTAATTCTGAAAAAGCATTAACAATTTCTGCTCCTGAAATTACAAGGGCAAAACTAGCAAGCTTTTCTTTGCCAAAAGACTTAGCTAATGGCTGGAATCCGTAAGGATGATGGATAACAAATGTTGGCTGGATAATCTTTGGCCGACAATATTTTTTATAAATTTCGTCAGCAATATTTGCTTTATCTGCACCTGCTGGAACATCGATTTTCATTTCGATTGCTCTTTTTCGAAGGGCTTCCTTATTTATTTCCTCATACTTTATACCGGTGTCACGCTCAAGAAGAGCAAAAAATTCTATTCTTTCCCAGGTTCCTTCAAAATTAAGCTCATGTTCTCCATATTCTATTTCAGTAGTACCCATTACATTTGTCAGTATGTATTGGAACATATCCTCTGTCAGTTTCATCAACTGTTTATAGTCTGCATACGCCCAATAAAATTCTACCATCGTAAAATCGGGGTTATGGAATTTATCCACTCCTTCATTTCGGAAACATTTTGCAATTTCATATACTTTTTCATATCCTCCAATTAAAAGCCTTTTTAGATATAGCTCTGGAGATATCCTCATAAAAACGTCCAAGTCAAAAGCATTAATATGTGTCTTGAACGGCTTCGCTCTAGCTCCGCCATATTGAAGCTGAAGTATGGGGGTTTCTACTTCTAAAAATCCTTTACTGTCTAAAAAATTCCGAAGCTCTTTAATAAAATTTGAACGAATAATAAATTTATTCTTGACTTCTGGAGATGATAAAAGGTCTAAATATCTTTTCCTATATCTTTCTTCTACATCTTTTAAGCCATGCCATTTTTCTGGAAGAGGCCTTAAGCTCTTGCCGAGCATTTTGAAATCTGCTGCCTGAATAGTTTTTTCTCCTCGCTTTGTTTCAAATAAAGTTCCTCTTATTTCTATGAAATCTCCTGCTTCAAAATTATCTAGAAAAAACTGATAGCTTGCATCGCCAATTCTGTCTTTCGTAATTAGGCATTGCAATTTTCCTGTTCCATCTTCAAAATCTAAAAAAGATAAAGCGCCATGAGCCCTTAGAGTTCTTATCCTTCCCACCAATGAAACTTCTTTTTCGCTACTTGCTAAATTTGCAAAATCAGCGATAACTTCCGATATTTCATGGGTTCTTTTTGATTCTATTGGATATGGATTAAGTCCAGCTGAAACTATGGCAGCTGCTTTTTCTATCCTATTATTTCTAATTGAATCTTCAGTTAAAGACATTTACTTGTGAATGTTTTATTAGATTCCTGCTTTCGTCCTCCATAGGCGAACAAGCAGGAATGACAAATAAAAGAATTAATTAATTTTTAAAATCTTATATTCAATAGCTCCTTTTGGAGTTTGTATTTTTATTTTAGCACCTTCTGGCTTATTAATCATGGCCATTCCTAAAGGTGATTTGAAAGAAAGCCTATTTTCTAGCGGATTAGCTTCTTCTTCACCGACAATCTGATAGGTATTTTCGCTCTTTCCGTCAGTCAAGGTTACCATTGATCCAACTTCTACCCAGCCTTTCTTATTATGCTTAATCACTTTCGCATTATGGATAAGTTTTTCTACTTCGAGAATCCTTGCTTCTAATTGAGCTTGATTTTCTTTAGCATCATCATATGCAGCATTTTCTGATAAATCTCCGAAAGAAATAGCTGTTTTAAGCTCCTCGGCTACTTTTATTCTTTCATCTTTTTTGAGTATTTCCAATTCTTTCTTAAGCCTATCAAGACCTTCCTGAGTTATGTATTTCTCTTCCATTTGTTTTAATAATTGTATTAATTAGTTATAATTTAAAATTTTTCGAAAATCGGTTTTATTTTAAAAAAAATAAACCATTATAGGTATTTTGCGGCACAAAAATTTTATAGAATAAGCATATCATATAATCCATTGAAATCAAGGGCATTTGTTCAATTTAATATTTTTGTTAATTTTACTACCTTGCATTAAAAGGTATTTTGTTATATATTAGAATTATAAAAATTAACTAATAGTAATTAGATTGCTTCACCTACTTCGTGGGTTCGCAATGACAGTAAATATGAAAATAGAAGAACAAGAAAAAACAATTGAAAATGCGCAAATTCAAATGAGGAAAGGTGTATTAGAGTTTGCTATTCTTTTACTTATCGCTAAGGGTAAAATTTATGCGAGTGATATCTTGAATAAACTAAAAGAAGCAAATTTAGTAGTTGTCGAAGGAACTATATACCCTCTCTTGTCTCGTCTTAAGAATTCCGAGCTAGTTAATTATACATGGGAAGAATCGAAATCTGGCCCCCCTAGAAAATATTATATCCTAACGGAAAAAGGAAAAATTTTTCTTAATCAATGCGACAAACAATGGAAAATATTGGAAACTGCTGTTCGTTTATTTAAAAAATAATTAAATAATAGATTGCTTCTCCGCCAGCTGGCGGATCGCAATGGCAATAAATCATATGGAAAAAACAACAACAATTAATCTTGGCGGATCTGCTTTCACGATTGAAGAAGGTGCGTACCAGAATTTAAAAAACTATCTTGAAAGCGTCAGAAAAAATATTAGCTCTAATGCAGACAGAGATGAAGTGATGATTGATATAGAGATGAGTATAGCTGAAAAACTAAAAGAAAAATCATCCGCAAATAAGCAAGTGATAACTGCAAATAATATTGAAGAATTAATATCTATTATGGGTCATCCAGAGGATTTTTATGAGAGCGATAAAGAAAGCTCATCAAAAGAAAAAGAACAAAGCGAAATGATAAAGAAAAAACTGTATCGCAATTCCGATGATATGATTATCGGTGGTGTTTGCAGCGGAATTGCCACATATTTTAACATTGAACCAGTCCTCATAAGATTAGTTGCTTTCTTGCTCATATTTTGCAATGGAATTGGGATACTTGCTTATATCATCCTATGGATAATTATTCCGGCAGCGGAAACAAAATCACAAAAACTAGAAATGCGAGGAAGTCCATTAACGATTGTGACAATTGAACAATCATTCAAAGAAATAGAAAACAAAAAAGAAAATCATGCAGTTTTGGGTAATATCTTTAAACAAATGGGAAGTATCATAAAAAGATTGTTTGCCATATTTATAAAAATTTCTTTATTTTTTATTAATTTTTCTATAATTGCATTATCTATTTTTACAATTATTGGAATGGCAATATTTATAGGGGTTACAATTATGTATGCAAATAGCGGCTACACTATTAACGATATTCCAATAAGTGAAATTGCAGGATCTATACCTTTTTATTTTCTTTTAATTTCATCATTTTTTGCAATAACTATTCCTGCGTTTTTATTACTTATTGCTGATATCGCAATTGCTTTCCATAAAAAAATTGCGAACTTTGCCACTATAATTATCTTGATTGTTGTATGGATGCTAAGCATTGTAGCAACTGTTACAATAGCGATAAGATATGCTCCAGATTTAAGGCTTATGATAAGCGATACTCAATATAGGCAAACAATTGAAATACCATCAGTTGAAAATTTTAATAGTATTTCTACTAATGGAAAAAATTTGATAATATCGGTAAAGCTTGGGGATAAGTTTTCTGTAATTGCAAATGGAATGCCGTTTGATCTTAATCAGATATCATATAAAGTGGATGAAAATAAAATTTTGAATATTGATATAGTAAAAAAAGAAATCAGCCCAAAATGCTTATTCTGTGATCAAAAAATAACACGTATCGCTATAACTGCTCCCAATATTGAAAATATTAAAATAAATGATTCTGATCTAAATATAGAAAAGATGACTAGTGATAAATTATCAATTGAGGCAAGCGGTTCGGATAATATTAATATTGATGGAAATATAAAAGATTTGAATTTCAAAGTTGCTAGCGCTTATGCTAATCTTTCTGGAAAATTTGACAAGCTTGCAATCGAGGCTGATAAAACGAATCTAACTTATGATATTGACAGTGAAACTGCTGATATAAAACTTTATAAATCAACTGAAGCAAATGGATCTGGCACAATAGACCAAAGCGATATTGAAATGAGTGATAACTCAAGATTAAATGGATTAGAATCAGATATAAGTAATGTCACTATGACTCTAAAAAATGGCTCTTGGGCGATTATAAAAGTTGAAAATGATCTATCTACTAATATTGATGAAAGCAGCGGATTATTTTATATCGGAGATGTCAAACAAAATAAAATAACCAATTCTCCATTTGCAACTTTTACAAAAATATCCAAAGTCAGCCTTGCTGAATATAGAAAAAATCAGAATAAAGATAATTATTTTCATTATCTTGAAAATAATTACAAATTGGATATTGATAATGCTGATTCGGAATTATTCCAAGAAAAAAGAGAACTACTGCGCGAAAAATTTTAATACAAAACAAAACCGAGCTAAATGCTCGGTTTTTTGTTTAAAAACAATAAGCTGGCTGGGGAAATAGATTGCTTTATTGACTACTTCGTAGTCATCTCGCAATAACAGATGATAAACTGAACCTCTAATTATTTGGGGCGATGCCTTCTCCGTCCTGTTCTTCTGGTTTAGTCGATGGTTGAGCCTCTGGAATAGAATTCTCGTTATTAATATCTGTTTCTTCTGATTGAATATTTTGAGGCTCAATACTTGGATTTTCTTTTTCATCTTTTTTTAATCTTTCTCCAAAATAATAATTCATTACTTCGCGAGATAAAATATTTGCTGCATTCATTTCGTATGGAACACTTTCAACTACAACTGTTATAGCTACTTCTGGATTTTCGTATGGAGCAAATATAGTAATCAGGTTATGATATTTATTCGCTTCTGATGTCTGGGCAGTACCGGTTTTTGCTGCAGAAGTTACTGGCATTAATTGCAATCCCCTAGCGGTACCATTAGGCGATAATACTGTTTCTCGCATTGCTGTTCTTACTTCGGCAAGATTTTCTGAACTAACATTAATTATTCTTGTTATTTCTGGATCAAATGTCTTGATTTCTTTTCCGTCGCTACCTAATACTGTTTTAACTATTTTGGGTTTCATTAATTTTCCACCGTTAGCAATAGCTGCCGTAGCCATATTTATCTGAAGCGGAGTTCCCTTGAAATACCCCTGACCGATAGCAATATTGTAATTGTCCCCTGGATACCACGAAGTATTATATTTTTTCTTTTTCCAATCTGGATCAGGGACAAATCCTGCTTTTTCGCCTGATATATCAATGCCGGTCAGGTTTCCATAACCAAATTCCTTGAAATATTGATCCATTTTTTCTATTCCTAACCCTTTTTGTCCATTGTAACCTCCTCCTAAGATATAGAAATAAACATCGCAAGACTCAGCCATAGCTTTTTTCAAATCTGTTATGCCGTGTGTTGTCCAATCGTTTTTATATCCGCCTCCAGTAAGAGCAATTCGTCCTTGACAATTAATAGTTTTAGCAGGGGTTACTATTCCTTCTTCGAGACCTGCTGCAGCCATTACTGGCTTAATAGTGGAACCAATTGCATACTCGCCTGCAATAGCTCGATTATAAAAAGAAAAATCATTACCTTTTACCATTGATTGATATTCTTCATGAGTTAATCCTTTAGAAAGGATATTGGCATCAAAAGATGGCCAGGTGCCCATTGCTATTATTCCTCCTGTCTTCACATCCGACATTACAACTGTTGCAGATTTTGCATGATATTTTTCAACTATTTCCCTTATGGAATCATTGACTTTTTTTTGCGTGCCTAAATCAAGATTTAAAACCAAATTCTTTCCAGACTCTAAGGGTCTTACAAGCTTTTCACTTATTACTTCCCCTTTTGCATCTCGTTCTTTACTAAAAATACCTGGAATTTCTTTAAGATATTCGTTGTATTCTTTTTCGATACCCCATCCGCCATCATCTGATTCTTTCGAAAAGTACCCCAAGACATGGGAAAAGGCATAAGGATCAGAATATTGCCTTTCTTGATTCTTGCGAATTGAAAAAATTTTAAAATCATCTGCTTTTGTCTTTAAGACGATTATTTTGTCTTTATTTAAATCGTTAAAAATAGCAAATTCATTTTTATCCTTAAACTTTTCTTGTTTTTCTGAAATGGATGATTTTATTTCATCCACAGATTTTTCTAATATTTTTGACAACTCCCAAATTTCCCTATCTATTTCATATTGATCAACATTGATATTCTTTTTAAATATAAGGTCGAAGCTATTTGAATTAAAAACAATCTGTTTCATTTCGCGATCATAAATTACTCCTCTTTGAGCGCCAATTTCACTAGAAACATATTTATTACTTTGAGCTTTTTTAAAATAATAATCATAGTTAAAAAATTGATAATACAGACAAGTTCCAATTAAAAAAATAATTGAAATTGAAAAAATAGAAAATATAATGAAAAAATTCTTTTTTGCTAATGCTGTTTCAATTGCGCCACCTCCGCCCATGTATTCTTTTTTGTTTTTTCCGTACTCTCTTTCGCTATCTTTTTTTTTAGCTAAAAAATCCAAGAAAAAATCCTCGGTTGAAACTTCTTTATTCTCATATTTTTTCTTCTTTTTAAATGAGTTAAGGAATCCTGACATATCGAGAAATAAATAATTTCATAAAAATTGCTATTATCATTAAAATTATTGAATAGAAGCCGAAAAAAAAGGTAGAGGAATAGATATCTATTAATAAGCCTGCCCAAAGAGCAACGAATATTCCCGTTTCATACTTGGAAGATTCGAAAATATTAAAGCCTAAAACAATTAATATTGTCAACCAAAAACCTAGGCAGGAAAAATAAAAAATACTTGTCTGTATCATAATAAGCAAGTATAAAAAGATAGCAATTAATAAGAATTTTATAGCTTGCTTAATCATTTTTTATTATATTAACATCTTTTAGGATAAATACTTTATCTAGTAATTTTGGATCAAAGGCTGGAATTATTTCTGCTTGTTTAAAGGTTTCTGTATCTATTTTTTTGGGATTTTTTATCTTTCCAATAACATAACCGGCTGGATAATTTCCACTAAGAGAGCTTGTCATAACAATGGCGCCATCTGCCAAATCTTTATCCTTGGGAAACATATCTAGGGACATTTTAAAATTTCCTTCTCCTTTTGCAATTGCAATTATTTTTTCAGATGCTTTCTCTTTTACTGCTTCTTTTATCTCTGAAATTCCATTATTCTCTTCTTGAATATCTTCTTTTATGTTTTCGCCCTCATTATCAGCCTTTTCTTCGACTGGAGTGATTAATGTTTCCATTTGAGCGCCATTTATGATTTGAATATCGACTAAGCTATTCATATCTGTTACAATCGCTACTCTTGAAAAATCATCATAAACTTCGGATATTTTTCCAATTAGAATTTTTCCAGAAATAATAACAGGGAAACCCTTCTGTATGCCATCTTTTTTCCCTCGATTAATTAAAACTGAATCTTCATAAGAAAAATTCTTTCCATCAAATCTTCCCCCTCCAAAAGCTTCAGCCTCAATCAACTTATATTCTTTTGATATTCCAAGGCCTATTGCATCTTTTAAAAATTTATTTTCTGCTTTTACCATTTCTAACTCTGCCAGTGCGGACACTAGTTTCTGATTCTCTTCAGTCAGTTTTTTGTTATCTTCAGATTGATCTCGCGAAGTAAAAGATAGGGTTTCTGCCATTTGCCAAATTGCATGCTGGATGCCAAATGATTGATTATAAGAAAAATTCTTTATTTTGTCAGCAAAAACAAAATTAGCACAAATTAAAGCTCCTGCTATAGCAAGGACAATGATAATTTTATTCTTAAAATTTGATTCCATATATAGGGATATTATAGCAACATATTTAAGAATTTTGCAAATTAAGCTTTTTTTGATAAAAAAAAGACTTTTATATTAAAAGTCTATGTTTAAGTTCTAAGACATGCTTTTTCATACATATCACTCATTGCATATTTTAGAAATTGAGAAAGACAAATGGAGGGATATTTAGCTTCTATAAGTATTTTTCTCAACTGTTGTTCTATTAACCTCAGAATGATTTTTTCTTCACTCATTTTTTTGAGAAAGACCAGATAAGAAATTTCTTTTATTTCATCTTCGGATAATGTTTTTTTATGAATGCTGGAATTTTTTATTATTTCCACTTCAGGAAATTTATCCTTAATCGCTTGCCCATAAAGAATCCAAAAAAATATTCTAATTTGTTCTTTAGCCTTTGGCCCCATAAGAACATCGTAGTATTTGTAAACTTCTTGCTCAATGCCGCCACTACTAAGTATGAATCCATTTTCTTTAATGAATTCCTTTAAAAAATCAAAGGCAATTTCACCGGCTTTCTGCCGACTCATTCCAGTTTTTTGTTCCATTTTAACCATAGTTAATATTACATATCAGAAATTAGATGTCAATAAAATAATGGGTTTGATTTTAGATTTTAAATATTTTGTATTATTAGTTTTATTAACAAATTTTTTGTAAAAAAAGAAGGGGCTTATGCAAGAACCCCCATGCTAAACGAAGTCCAGTTGACTGGTGCGGTCATGGCTTCATAGATTTTATCCAACACATATCTGGGTCCCATCCCACTGATTGTGCAGAAAAATATTCTCTCTGCGAGATCAGTTGGAATATCACTCCATCTGGTGTTCGGATGGATTTTTTCCCTTGCAGCATTTAGTAATGCTGCGATTACTGCATCCTGAGGAATTTCGTGAATTCTTTTTTTAGGATTTCTTTTCTTCCATTTCTGAATCCCCTGATAAAAAATTCTACGGAATTCTGACTTCATTATGTCTACTACTTCCTCTTCCTGCATGTACCGAGAATACAATATAATATATCATTAGTCAATAGTGCAAAGATTAGATTCCGGCTTTCGCCTTCCAGAGGCGGGCAAGCTGGAATGCCAAAAAGTAAAATGAGGACATCTTATTAGATTCCTGCTTTCGCAGGAATGACAAAAGAATCGAAAATAATAATAAAATGATAAATGCTTGAAATAAAAAAATCTTTCAATCTTTAATATGGGGACGACCTACTTTCGCGGAAACCACTATCATCGGCCCTGCAAAATTTCACTTCCGAGTTCGGGATGGGATCGGGTGGAGCACTTGCGGTATTATCCCCATATTAAAAATAAAAAGAATTTATTTTTAATAGATTGCTTCGTCGCTACGCTCCTCGCAATGACATATGAGGGCTTCGTAATAACGAATGCTAATAGATTTTCATTTTCTAGAATAGAGCTAGTATTTGCTAGCTAAAATAAGTCAAATATATGATATTCAATTAGTAGCGCTCGGCTCAATTCCTCGCGGAACTTCCACCTACGCCCTATCAAGGTCATAGTCTTTAACCTGAATAAGAGTTCTAATCTTGGAGGAGGCTTCGAACTTAGATGCTTTCAGTTCTTATCCTT